>Ga0302249_1000235_pt1 | contig 53120 bp, 51 predicted proteins | sample AAG_UR_Val_MG_FD_193531 | JGI IMG/M metagenome (GOLD analysis project Ga0302249, IMG submission 193531) | Enriched activated sludge microbial communities from anaerobic digester in WTTP, New Holstein, Wisconsin, United States - AAG_UR_Val | ecosystem: Engineered > Bioreactor > Anaerobic >... | reverse complement strand
CCCTGTCACGGGCCCAGTACACGGAGATTGCGATCTTTCTCTCCAACTACCTGCTGTCCTCCCAGGGGGATCGCGTCGCCATGGGGCACTCCGTCGAAGGCCGGTTCCCCTTCCTGGATTACCGGGTCGTGGAATTTGCCTGCAGCCTGCCGCCGCAGCATCGCCTGAACGTTCTCAAGGACAAATACATCCTGAGAAAGACGGCCGAAAAGCTTATTCCCCCCGCATTGGCTTTGCGGCCGAAACAGCCGTACCGGGCGCCCATCAGCCGCTGCTTCATGGGCAGTCAGCCCCCGGACTACGTGGACGAGCTGCTTTCGCCCGAATCGCTGAAAGAAACAGGATATTTCAGCCCCGAGAAAGTCGGACGGCTTGTCGAGAAGTGCAGGAAACAGGAAGGTGCCCTCTTGAGCGAGCGGGAGAATATGGCCGTCATCGGCATTATCTCCACCCAGTTGCTGGATCACCACTTCGTCCGAAGATTTTCACCCGGTACGGTCGCGGAAGCAGATAACGTCAAAATCGCTTCCGATGGTCATTAGACGAAATCACCAACGACAGGCGAGGTAAGTGTTGAGATCGGATAATCCTCTGCAAGATCTCGCAGTATACGCAACGGAAGAAGGGCGAACGAAACTGCTGAAGATACTGCAATTTTATGATCTCGTCGCAGAGCGCGAGCCGCGCGAGAATCTTCCGATTGAAGACCCGCAGGTCATCGCCGTGGCAAAAATCCTCGAGCAGCTCGAGCGGGGCGTTCCTCCGCAGTATATCCTGGGCAGGGCCCTCTTCATGGGCAACGCGTTTTACTGCACGAGCGATACGCTGATCCCGAGGCCGGAAACGGGCGTGCTTGTACAAACGGCGCACTCTTACCTTGAGAAGAAGAAAAGAAACGGTTCCCGTGCTCAAACGGTCATCGAGATCGGCACGGGTTGCGGCAACATCGCCGTGTCGCTTGCGATGCTCTGCGGCGAAGATGTGCGGATACTGGCGTCCGACATCAGCGCTGCCGCGGTGGAGGTGGCACGCCGGAACGTTCAAAAATACCAGGCGGACGGCAAGGTGTCGCTCTTCTGCGGCGATCTCTACGGACCATTCCGCGAGTATCAGGGCGCCGTAGACATGGTTCTCTGCAACCCGCCCTACATCCCGACGACGTCCCTGAAAAAGATGGCGCGTGAAATCATCGATTACGAACCGGTCGTCGCTCTCGACGGCGGGCCTTATGGACTGGGTATCTTAAGGAGGCTCATGAGTGGGGCGCCGACTTTCCTAAAAAAAGGCGGTGCTCTGGTTTTTGAGATCGGGGAAGGGCAGGAGAAACTGATCGAGAGACTGCTTGCAGGAAATGGTGCCTTCGAGGACATCAGCTTTTACACGTATGAGGGGAAAGTGCGAGTCGTCGGCGCCATCAAGAAATAACCGAGCGGACGAAACAAACGAAACAGACAAAATCAACGAAATAAGCGAATTGGCCTTTCAGGTTGTCGACAGGATAGACCGAATAGACTGGACAGACCGGATAGACAAAGCAACATGCTCCATCCCATCACGAACGCCCTGACCATCGATCTCGAAGACTACTACATGGTTTCCGCATTCGAGTCGGTGGTAATGAAAGAAGATTGGCAGCAGCACGAATCGAGGATCGAGTGCAACACGCACAGGGTTCTCGACATTCTCGATGCGGCAAATGGAAACCATGGCGTCAAGGCCACCTTTTTCTGTCTGGGGTGGGTCGGCGAGCGATACCGGCACCTCATCCGGGAAATCGAACGACGGGGCCATGAAATCGCCTGTCACGGGTACGACCACCAGCTTGTGTACCGAATGACCCCGGAGCAGTTCCGGGAAGACGTTCTGGTTTCGAAGCGAATCCTGGAAGATGCCGTTGGGAAGAGCGTGATCGGCTACAGGGCGCCCAGCTACTCCATAACGGAAAAATCGCTTTGGGCGCTGGAAATCCTGGGCGAGGAAGGATACCGATACGACTCTAGCATCTTCCCCATCCACCATGACCGCTACGGGATTCCGACGGCACCGAGGTTTCCTTTCCTGGTCATGCGAAACGGGGACGGAGGAAACGGTACACCTGTGCCTGCACGCCTGGATCAAATGCCGCTGTGTGAGTTCAATCAGGGTGAATCATATGAGGACTGCATTGTGGAGTATCCGATCTCCACGGTCAAGGTGCTGGGCTGCAACATTCCCCTCAGCGGCGGGGGGTACATGCGGTTATTTCCCTATGGCGTGATCAGGACAGGACTGTTACAGATCAATACCTGCGAAAAACAGCCCTTTGTGTTCTATCTTCACCCCTGGGAATTCGACCCGGAGCAGCCTCGGATGGCAAATATATCCGTCCTGAGCAAGTTCAGGCATTACGTCAACCTGGATGGTACGGCTGAGAAACTGAAGAGACTGCTGGGCGATTTCAAGTTTTCTTCCATGGTCGACGTGATCGGTATTCGATAAGGAGGTCTGGATGATAGGCACAGGTAGCATCCTAAAAAGTGTGCGATTGATCGGTGCCGCAGCCGTAGCTTCCAAGAATTGGAGATATGCAAATGGGTATCGGATCTGTTTCCCCCTGTTCCTTGCGACAGTATTGCTGGCAGGCGTATTTCTCTGTAAGAATGAGGTGTATGGTATGACAAAACAAAAGCATATTGTCTTACTCGGGGCATCTGTTGGGCAAGCGTGGGATATAGAAGGGTTACCCGACCGGGTGGCCGCGGCCCAAGGCTATCGTTTTGAGTATGTTGGCGAATACGCCTTCGATAAAACCGAGGCGCTCAGGAAGATTCTCCGGTGGAAGCAAAACAAGCCAGATGCTGTTTTTATCAAGGAGTGTGCCGCATATTTCCCGGGGGATTTGCGACAGTATCAGGAACTGATGAAGAAATGGGTGAATGAGTGTAAATTAGCTGGGGTGAATCCTATACTGACTACTGTGGTTCCGGTTGTGGACAGTAAAGAAAAAAGATGGCAAGATCAACTCAAGGATTTCATTAAAACACTTCTTGGCAGACCAACAACAGCCACACAACTGGCAGGCATATACCAGTATAACGACTGGGTCAGGGTATATGCCGCGCAGGAAGGTCTCACGGTACTCGATCTCGAGGCGCCGCTGCGGACGAGCCAGGATGATCGGAGCCTCAGAGTCGATCTCCACAGCGGAGACGGGTTACACCTCAATTCCAAAGCGTACGAGATACTGGATGCGGTTGTCGTCCCGGCACTCGAACGCGCCTTTAAAAAAAATAAATTCTGATACATGACAGCTTCGTAAAACGTCGCCCCGCTTGTCATTGCGAGCAACAGAACCCGACTGCGTCCGGGGTTATCGAAGGAAGAAACAGCGTCGATCCGTCATTGCGAGGAGGGCGCAAGCCCGACGCGGCAATCCCATGAATTCATTGAAATTGCTTCGCTTCGCTCGCAATGACCCTCCAGCGCTGTTCATTAGGAGGAACGCAGTGACGAAGCAATCTCATGATTTCGATATGCTTTGAACTGCGAGATTGCTTCGCTTCGCTCGCAATAACACTTTTTCTGCCTATTTACGAGGTCATGAAACATTGCAGTGCATTTCAAGATGAACGATCACTCTAAAACAAACTCTCAACCATACGTCTATTTGCTTTTCTTTGCGCCTCTTTTGGCTACGGCATTTCTCTATCGTGAAACGTTGGTCAGATTGGGAAAAAGTTTGATTACCTATGAAAATTCGCATGGTCTTGTCATTATGGCAATCAGCCTTTACCTGGCGTGGGGGAAGAGATATGAACTTGCAACGCAGCCCGTCAAACCGAATCTGGTCGGCGGGTCAATCATTACGGGATTGGGATGTGCCCTTTTCGTTGTAAGACAGCACGGTATTACTTCGGTGCTATTGATGGACTTTTCCCTGATCGTCACCCTGCTCGGGATGGCCTGGCTTCTGCTGGGTACAAGCCATTTGAAAATTCTCATGCTGCCGATAGGGTATCTGATATTTGCATACCCTCTGTTTGACTACATGCCGCCCAATGTGGTCGTATATCTCCAGAATGTTACTGCATGGCTTGCTGCTAAGATACTGATAATACTTGGTATTACAGTATACCACAATTCCACGTATCTGGTATTGCCCCAGATCACGCTGGAGGTTGTACAGGCATGCGCGGGGCTGAACCATATCGTAGCATTGCTGGCGGTATCTGTTCTGCTTGCTCATTATACTCTGGACGGATTGTTGAAGAAAATCGTACTTGTCACATCCGCTCTGTTTGTCGGTCTCGCCGCCAACGGTCTCCGGGTTGCTGTTATAGGAGTCATTAGCACGTTCAGTCAACCCGGACCGCTGCACGGCCCTTCTGATATATTATACGTGTCCATTGTTTTCATCATCGGGCTGGCCGTAGTGATTTTGCTGAATTATTTGCTGGGAGGAAAAAGTGTTTCGCCTCACACGAAAAAAAAGACGGAAAACGTTGGTGGGGAGCCATTCCATGCCACTAGTGAGCCATACCCATCCGGAACAACGGTCCGCAATCGAGGCCCCTTATTTATCGTGCCGCTTTTGATTGCGACACTCATCCCCGTCTCTGCTTCTGCATACAGTGATATCTTTAGTCCACGTCCTGTACCGCTTGCGATTTCCCTGTCGAATATTCCCTTGCAGATCGGGGAATGGGAGGCAACGTGCAGTGAGAAAAACGACTTTATACCAGAAGACGTGCACCCTGATGAAAAATTAGTGAGGTGTTATCAAAATAAAATCGGCGACGAGTTTCACCTCTACGTTGCTTACTATACACATCAACGAAAAAATCACAAAGTAACGGATTTTTTATTGAATGCGTATAATGAAGGCGAGGAATTTCCTATTCTTAGCGTAGGAGACAAGATAACACTGAGAAAAGCTATTCCCAATAAGGCTGGTTCCGGCAATAATGTCTATTTCTGGTACAGCATTGATGGGAAAGCGATCCCGAGCCGTCTCGAAGTAAAATTAGCCCTTCTAGCAAATGGCATATTCAAAAGCAGAACAAATGGAAGCCTTGTTGTTATCGAAATAGAAAAAAGACAGGATGCAAAGAATAAGGTTCGTGATGACGGGGAGATCATTCAAACAATCTACCCCGTTATTCAGGGTTACACTGGCTCATGACATATCGGACGCGTATGGCATTTACTGAAAATACAGTCACTCCTGCCAGTCAAGAGCATTGAAGAAACCCCTATTCTATTCTCTTCCTCCGGCCGGGCAAAAGATAGCGTTCAAGGCGCTGATCGGGTGTCTGGTGAAAAACCGTCCTGACACTGCCGAGCTGGCTATTGAAGCCATAAAAGAATATTTGGGGAACAAGCATGTTCTCTACCTGTCATCAGGCAGGGCTGCGTTATGGCTTTACTTGAAAACCGTATCCGTCTTGAAGCCGGAAAGAAAAGAAGTGATTGTTCCTGCCTACACCTGCCCGTCAGTCGTGTCGGCCGTGCTGAAAGCGGGCCTTACGCCTGTTCTGTGCGATAACAACGTGGATGACTTCGGGTTTCAGTACGAAGAGGTTGAAAAAAAGATCGGCAAAAATACGCTTGCCGCGATCGTGGTGCACCTCTATGGGGTGCCGGTAAAAATAGATAAAATACAAACGCTATGCAGAAATAACGACACTTATCTCGTGGAGGATGCCGCACAGGCCTTCGGGAATACCTTTCAGGATGAACAGGATGTGAAACTCGGGCTCAAGGGGGACGCAGGGTTTTACAGTTTCGGGCGCGGAAAACCGATCAGCATCATGCACGGGGGGCTCCTGGTAGCGGCCTCCCGGGAAGTATTCAACGAGGCCAACAAGATATTGCGCAACCTGAAAGATTGCCCCCAAAGAATGAGCTATTGCTTATCCGTGGGCCTCTGCTCTCTTTTTTCCAATCCGCATCTCTACTGGATCCCCCAGATGATTCCCTTTCTTAATCTTGGGGGTACGGTATTCGAGCCGGAATTCGAAACGTCAAGAGGACTCGATGCGGCAGCCGCGCTCGCGAACGTGATGCTTTCGGGGATCGAAGAGGAAAAAGAGGTGAGGAAAAACAATACAAAATGGTATTCGGACAACTTACCGCAAGGATTTATCAATCAGGGCGGTAGGCGAGGAGAGTATCCCTATTTGAGATATCCCGTGATGATCGAGGACGAGGATTTGAGAACCAGAATCCTCGAAAGACTGATCGCGGAAGGCACCGGCGCAACCGGCTCATACCCGACCCCGTTGAACGAATTGCCGAAATTACGGGAAGTATTGGCGGACGGTACGAAATACAGCGCCGCGAAAAAAATATCGGAATCCATTGTTACACTGCCCGTTCATTCGGGGGTATCTGCGGCGGACAGGGAAAACATAAAGAGGATAATCGAGGCGGCAAGACATGCAAATTAGATTGAGCGACGTTGGGGAGGAGAAATATTGGGATGAATATGTCTATCGGCATCCCAAAGCGACACTTTGCCATCTATACCGATGGGGGAAGGTGATACGGGATACGTACGGCCACCCGACCTATTACCTCGTTGCGGAGAATAATGAAGAGGGTAAAGACAGAAGTATAGCGGGGGTCCTTCCGCTTATCCATATCAAGAGCCTTTTATTCGGCAATGCATTGGTATCCATGCCGTTTCTCAATTATGGCGGTCTCCTGGCGGACGATGAGAACACTGAAAAAATGCTCTTCGAAGAGGCAAGAAGGCTGGGACGGGAACTCCGGGTCAAAAGCATAGAGCTCAGGCAGATACACCCGATTTCCTGGACAAATGGACAAGAGGCAAAAGTGGCCCAAGGTGCGGAAATACCTGAACCCATGACCCATAAAGTGAGAATGGTTCTGGAGTTGCCAGAGACGTCCGCGAAGCTGTTCGAGTCCTTCAAGTCCAAACTTCGCAGCCAGATTCGCAAACCGCAGAAAGATGGGTTGGTATCGTTCATCGGCGGCGCAGAATTGCTGGATGACTATTATCACGTATTTTCGATAAACATGCGAGATCTGGGCAGCCCGGTGCACTCGAAAAAGTTATTCGAAAGCACACTAGAAGAATTCGGCGATCATGTTCGATTGGGGGTTGTCAAATATAATGAAGCTGCGGCGGCGGCGGGCCTGATCTTTTGCTTTCGAGATCTTGTCGAGATCATCTGGGCATCATCCCTGAAGTCGTTTAATCAATACAGCCCCAACATGCTCCTTTACTGGTCGGTTCTCGAGTATGTGACGGATGCCGGATACAGGCAGTTTGACTTTGGGCGGTCGACACCGGATGAGGGGACCTATAAATTCAAGGAGCAATGGGGGGCAAAGCCGGCGACTTTGTTCTGGTATGAAGATAGACTGAATGACAAGGCGGGGCGCACTGTCGGCAAAACAGCCTACCGTTTCAGGCAGAAGGGAGAAGAAGTGTGGCAGTCGATGCCGCTCTTCCTGGCAAACGCGGTGGGCCCGATAATCCGAAAAAATATACCTCTATAAAAAATCAATTTTTATATCGCTTCCGATCATATTAGAGCGATAAAGGCAAGATATGAATAATACATCTGTCAGCGTCATTGTACCGACATACAACAGGGCTTACTTATTGGGCGAAGCAATCGAAAGCATCTTGGCGCAGGATATTACCGATTGCGATCTGGAGATCATCGTCGTCGATGATGGGTCAAAGGACAACACTCAGGAAGTTGTCCGTAGATATGGAGATCGGGTACGGTATATCAGGCAAGAAAATCAAGGGGCCGGCGTAGCGAGAAACCGTGGCGTCGACGAAGCGCGTGGTGATTGGATCTCCTTCCTGGATTCCGATGATCGATGGCTGCCCTACAAGCTTTCTCTTCAGTTCAAGGTGCTTGAGCACTTCCCGGGAAGCAAGATTATCCATTCAAATTTTCATACATTCGACGGGGATAAAATTATTATACCCCGCGGACTTGACTTCTGGGTCAATTGGAGCAGAGGGGGAGATGCGATTAACTGGCTCGAGGCGTACTCAAGTAAGCATCGTTCGTCCGAAATCAATATACAGGTCGATGGAAAGGAGTTCGATATATACTTCGGAAACATATTTGCAGCTCTCCTGCATGCAATCTATGGCGCATGCTGGACAATGCTTATTCACAAAAGCTGCCTTAATGCACATGTCCGCTTTGCTGATTCTTTCCCGACCTGGGAAGATTATTGGTTCCTGTGCTGTTTGGCGGAATACAACAATATTGTGTTCATGGACATTCCGACAGCAGAGAATAGAGGCCACAGCGGTGAAAGACTCACAACGAGACCGGATTTCATCGATCCGTTAAAATGTTACCTTGAGATCATTGAACATATTTTCATGAAGTCGAAAAGCCCGTTTAAGCCCGATTACAACGCAATAATCACAAAATACAAAGAAGTTCAGTTATGGCTATTGATAGAGTATGAGAAGAAAGGCGATTTGGCAGGAGCAAAGGCTGCGAGGAAAGTAATCAACAAGATGGGCGGCATTCATTGTGGTATGAAGGCGTCACTATACCAGCTGTTGACATACCTGCCTTTTAATGTCTTCAGTCATCTGGTGAAATTACAGAAAAAGATTGAGAGTCGCTGAAATCTTCCGAGCAGGAAAATTCTTTTTTTGAGTTAGGCGGAATGTTCGCTAAGCCAGTTCAATGTAAACATATGCATTAACACCCTGACGGGGCAAGTAATCAGGAAAGAAGTCAAAGTACAGGCGCTGACAAAAATTGGGTCAAAGGCAAAGATGATGCGTAGAAAACAAATACGGGCTGGTTACAGACTAATAGAAGGGTGAAGCAAGTGATGCAGGGCGGGACTATGCGCAGCATGAACGACTTGAGTGAGGCCGCGGAGCAATGGAGCGAAGTATACGCAAACAGCGGTATAAAGTTGCCCATTATGACCTATGATCATGTCAAACTATGGTATGAGTGCTTTGCGGAATCCGATCATATTAGGGTATTCAAGGCCATGGAGGGCAAACAGATCATCGGTTATCTCCCGATGATCATCAAAGTCAGAAAAGGTGTTCGTGTATTGACTAATCAGGCAAATTATCACTGCCAATATGGGGAAGCACTGGTACGAAGCGGGCACGAGGAAATATTCAAGAGAAAGATACTGGAGGAAATTCTGAAAGAAAAGGGATGGGACGTATTGCATAACGTATTCGACTACTCTTTTTCGGGGATCTACCCTTTGTTCCCGGAGTCGTTGCTTGCAAATGTCAAACGTCGCTGGAAAATGAATATTCAACCGACCTACACCGTTGTGCTGGATAAGTCCTGTGACGAGTATTTTCAAAAGAACCTATCAGCAAATATGAGAAAGAGTCTCAAGCTGAAGAAGAACAGGCTCAAGAAGGCCGGGCCGCACAGCTACCTGCACTTCGAAGGGGATGCGGCGGTCGGAAAGTGGCAGGAATTTCTTAGAATCGAAGACAGCGGGTGGAAGGGAAGAGATGGAACCTCAATCCTGAAGACTGAACCGGAATATCGAAAATATTACGAAGAATTGATCCGCAACCTCTCCTCAACAAAGGATCTGCACCTCTATTTTCTGGAGCTCAATCAGAAATACATCGCCGCTGTATTTGGCTATACAGCGGGAGACGTGTTTCAGTATCTGAAAATCGGCTACGACGAGGAATATCAGGCACTTTCGCCCTCGCACCTGCTCTTTATGTTCCTCATGGAAGACATTCAGCAGCATCACAAGGAAATAAAACGGATACATCTCTTCCCTTACGACGATGCGGGATACAAGATACGATTTGCAAACGAAGAGCAGCATTACGCAGAGATCATCTTATACAACAATACGATAAGGGGGAGAATGTTGTACGCGCTGCAAAGGATGAAAAGACAAATTGCAAAGCACCCCAAGCTTGCAAGGCACATCAAAAGGATATTTAGTGCCGGGAAATCGTGATCGCTTCTAGTGAATCGTATCGAACAGCTCATTATTATTGCAGGGAACCGTAAGCAGGAACATGCTGCTGGGAATCCTCGCAAGAGAGGTGCACTGATGAAATCGATGAATAAGTACAGCTGTTAGCATCGACTACGCCCTCCCCCGCCATGCGCGATATGAGTTGTAAAATTACTTAATAAAAGTGAGATGAGTAGGCTAGCGCGCAAATTGAAGGCAGAGTAGACTCTGTAGAATTATAATAATGCGGCAATTTGTTGTATGATACAGCAATTCAAAGAGAATCAGATTGTGCGCGCCAGATTACAGGGGTGAGTCATCGTGAGAGCGGATATAATCAAAACAGTCCAGGGACTGCTGAATGCGAAGGATGAATGGAATAACCTCCTTGAACGGTCCATATCAAATACGATCTTTTTGACGTGGGAGTGGCTGTATTCATGGGCTGAGTGCTTTGTCAGTGGAAGACGTGAGCTTTTTATCATCAATGTATACGATGACGCTAATCGGCTGATCGGGATCGCACCCTGGTACACTGACAGGATCAATGTTGGACCTGCAACAATAAGGCAGTTAGGTATTCTGGGCAGCCCAGAGACTGCATCCGATTATCTAGATGTATTTACATCCAGAGGAAGAGAAAAGGAAGTCAGTAATTATTTATATGATCTTCTTTTCGGAGAGTTGTCAACAAGTTGGGATGCTCTTAACTTTCAAGATGTTAGGGCTGAGTCATTATTTCTTTTGAACTTTATACAAAAGCATAGAAACAATGGGAGGCATTTTGAGATTAGCCAGGGTTCATTCTGTCCGATCATTGTATTGCCAAAAACTGAGGAAGAATATTTATCTCAGATATCATCCAACAGAAGCAAGAGATTCAGGCAGGATTTGAGAACCCTGAAGAAGACGGACACTGTCGATATAAAAACACATGTGGCTGATAATGTCGAAAGTGCGGTGGACATATTTTTTAAATTGTACGAGGAAAAAACGGAATGGGACGGAAAGGATCTTCACAAGTTCACAAAGAGACTCCTGGCAAATTCAGGATCTGAGAACTGTTTGCAGGTAGATTTTTTGATGGCAAATGAGAATCTGATTGGCGGTCTTTTGCATATTAGACATAACAAAACGTTATCGCTGTATCTAATGGCGGTTGATAAGGCGTATAATCCAAGAATAAGCGCGGGCAATCTTCTTGTGGGGCTATGCATTCGGAGGGCGATTGAAAATCAGGTACAAATATATGATTTTCTCAAGGGCTACGAAGAATATAAATTCTATTGGACAAGCGAAGGGCGTGTTACGCAGACTATTTTCATTGCACAAAGAAGACTATGGCCTGTCATTCACAGCCTGAGAAGAATGGCTAAAAACGCCATGAAGACAATATTGCGGTAAGTGCTGCTTAACAAAATAGATCCCTATGCATTTAGCAGTAACAATAGATACTGAAGAGGACAATTGGGGCGACTATTCGAGCGCTTCATTCGGCGTAGAGAATATAAAAAAGATACCTTCGCTTCAAAATATATTCGACAAATATAATGTCGTTCCAACTTATCTTGTAACCTATCCTGTTGCCACAAACACGGGATCTGTCAACATCTTGAAGGAAATCCTTCAGCGAGGGAAGTGCGAGATAGGCATGCACTGCCACCCCTGGAGCACGCCACCCTTTGAAGAAGAGCGAAACCCATATAACAGCATGCTGTGTAATCTACCTTATGATCTTCAACGGAAAAAAATGAGTGTTCTCCATGAAGCTATCACGCAGCATTTTGGTACCGAACCCACATCATTCAGGGCAGGAAGATGGGGATTTGGGCTGAGCATAGCACAAATACTGAATCAGATGGGCTATAAAGTCGATTCATCCTTACTGGCCTTTGAGAACTGGACGGATTATGGCGGTCCTAATTGCTCTGATGTTTCTCCCAGGGCATTCATCTATGGCAATCAAGAAGGATTGCAGACAAACCCACAGGATCAATTATTGGAAATACCGGCTACTGCCGGTTTCGCGCAACAGAATTTCGAATTATGCAACAGGGCGTGGTATCTGCTAGGTGGGAAACTCATGCAGAAACTGCATGTACGGGGTATTCTTGCTAGGCTGAGAGTGTTAAACAAAGTCTGGCTCTCGCCGGAGACTTCAAATAGCTCAGACTTGATGAGATTGACGAACGCCATGATGCGCCAGGATTGCCAGATTATCAACATGTTTTTTCACTCCACTGCATTGAAGGCGGGCTTAAGTCCCTTTGTGAAAACGAAAGATGATGAGGTCCAGTTTCTTCATCGGATCGAGAATTTCCTTGCCTTCATACAGCGTGCTGGTATCGAGTCCATCAAACTATCCGATTCCCCAGCTTATGTCCGGGTAGAGAGGACAGCTCACAGCAGATAGCTGATAGCAGAACCTTTGCTCTACGGCTCAATGTACCCGAGCAACCCAATTCACCCAAATAACTCAAAACCTGTGAATATCGAGAATTTCTTTCACGATACCGGAAATGGTCGTATATTCTGCACACTGATTAGTCCGCAGAACCCTACAGAAGAGTGCGTAATCTATTTCGCTCCCCTCTTCGAAGAGAGGATGTGGGCACAGCGGATTGCTTTCAACTTTGCGCGGGATATGGCAGCAAAGGGTAGCCATGCTACCCTTGTTTTCGATTACCATGGCTATGGCGAAAGCGACGGCAATGCCGAGGACTTTACACTGGCACGATGCCGCGATGATGTCATCTCTCTCCATGTCCTCATGCAGACTCGAGGGTATTCGCGGTTTGTATGGTGGGGCATAAGGACGGGCTGCGCCATAGCCCTTGGCACAATTCCAGCCCATGCTCCCATCAATTCATTTATTCTTTGGGCCCCTGTCCTTGGACTGAAGGACTATATATATGAGAGTCTGCGAGCTAACATAGCGGCCCAGATGATGCTGTTCAAAAAGGTTATGGCTAAAAGAGATATAATCCTGGCAGAACTGGTTCAATATGGCCAGTGCTTCCGTGATGGCTATGTGTTGAATCATGTGGACGGCTATAGATTTGGAGGAATCTTTTATCAGGAGATTCTCAATATGAACCATAGTAAAGACCTCAGTTACCTGGCCTTCCCGTCCCTTGTAGTAGAAGTAATCCCTCCGAGAGCTGAGAAGGGAAAACTCATGGCGAGAACGGAAAGCACCGCCGAGACGGCCCCCGCCCAGCAGAACATACAGTACCGGAAAGTCTCCGAGAGGGAATTCTGGCTGATAGGCAGAGATTATTCCCAGAGAGCAGAGTCGGTCTATCGAGCTACTCTCGAATGGCTTGACGCGCAAGCGAGCGGCAGCAAGACTGGAGAGGCATCCCTATGGAACCGCAGCGAAAGATAGAGTCAGTTGTTCAATTTCCTAACGAGCGCGGTGAGGTTCTCCGAGGTGTCCTTCATTTTCCCGAGCATGGCGATGAGACAAGAAAAAAGACCATTGTGATTTTCCCCAATGGGGGCGTTATGGGGTGCGAGGGCGATTACAGGGCCCACGTAGCCATGGCACGACACCTTGCCCGGGGCGGCTATTATGTTTTACGATTTAGCCCATCCGGTTTGGGGTATAGTGATGGTGATATTCCTAACTGTCGTCAGAAGAACCTTTATGTGCAGGTTGAATATGGTCTTTTTGTCGCAGACATCCGGGCCGCCGTGCAATTTGTCCAAAATATAGGGAGTTTTTCGTCAATCACGCTGTCAGGGATTTGTGGAGGCGCCATGTCGGCATTTCTCGCCGCAGCGGAATTGAAGGAAGTCCAATATGTGATTCCCATTGGAATACCGGTCCTCCTTGACAATGACGATTTAGATTATGATACCAGATTGCCGGCGGACGTGGCAAAGCAGATGGTGAAGATTTACCATGAGAAATTGTTCTCTCCGAAGTCTTGGGTGCGCTTGTTGACCAAAAAAAGTGATATCTCAAGAATAAAAGGCCCCATTCTTGCCTTATTTCGGCAAGAGGGAGCATACATCTCAAAAGGAAATGAAAAAGGCAAGTTCGCAGAGAACCCCAATTTCTTTAAAGCTGCCAGGCGGATATTTAAGACGCGAAAAAAAGTATTATTTGTCTTTGGCGATACGGATGGCTTCTGGTGGGAATTCCAGAGGATATTTTTGAAAAGATATTACGCTGAAGTCAAGGACGCACCATTTGACCTCTATCTCTCTCCGGGGGCGAACCATATGTTGAGCCTGCCCGAGATGCAGGTAGACGTTGTGCAGGCAATGCTGGCCTGGATGAATAAGCATAACGTGTCCTGAATGATAGTTGACTTTACACCGTGGCAGAGTCCCCCGGATCACCGGTAGGTTTTTGGCCGCTAGTTTCTCAGCCAGGTATTTCTCCTTATACAGCTCCAGCCCGTCGAGGAACGTCGCCATCGGGGTTCTTCCCTTGCAGCGCTTGCCCTGATGTGTTTTTTCGGTGTTAAAGCGATTCATATATTCATCAAAATCCGTTTGCAAGGTCTCAAGGTCGCTGTAGACCTTCTTCCGGAAAGTCACCCGATAGAACTCATTGAGGATCGTCTGGTGCGCCCTCTCGCAGATCCCATTGGTCTGCGGGCTCTTCACCTTGGTCTTCGTGTGATCGATCTCGTTGAGCTGCAGGAACAGCTGATAGAGGTGTTTATCCGGCAACCCGCAGTACTCGGTGCCCCGGTCTGTCAGCACCCGCAGAACCGGCACGTCGTAGTGCTCGAAGAAGGGCTGCACTCGATTGTCAACCGACATCTAATTTTGCCCCCTTTTGGTCATCGAAAAATGACCCCCACCTGTTCATGACGGTTCGATTTCCGGCTCCCGGATCAGCCCGGCCTTGACCTTCTCCTTGAGCCGGTAGGAGTTGCCCTTGATGTTGATCGTCGTCGAGTGGTGAAGGATCCGATCCAGGATGGCCGTGGCGATCACCGGGTCGCCGAAGATCTCGTTCCACTGGCTGAAGCTGCGGTTCGAGGTCAGGATCAGGGCCCCCTTCTCGTAGCGCCGCGAGATGAGCTGGAAGAACAGATGAGCCCCGTGACGGTCAATGGGGATGTAGCCGATCTCGTCGATGATCAAGAGCTTGGCCTGGCAGAAGAACTTGAGCCGCTCCTCGATGCGGTTCTCGGCATAGGCCCGGGTCAGCGAGGCAATGAGCGGCATGGCCTGGGTGAAGCAGGTCCGGTAGCCCTCGGTGACGGCCTTGACGCCCAGGGCCACGGCCAGATGGGTTTTGCCCACCCCGGGAGGCCCCAACAGGATGACGTTCTCCCCGTTGGCGATGTAGCGGCAGCCTGCCAGCTCTTTGATCTTCTTCTTGTCGATGGAGGGCTGGAAGCCGAAGTCGAAGCTCTCCAGGGTCTTGACGAAGGGGAAGCGGGCCATGGCGGTGCGCATGGCGACGTTCTTTTCGGTCTTGGAGGCCACCTCCTGGGTCAGCAGTTCATCGAGGAAGTCACTGTAGGAGAGGCTGTTTTTGGCGGCCTCCTCGAGGCTCGACTCCAGCAGGCTTCCGATCCGGTGCAGCCTCAGGTGCTTGAGGTGCTCCTGCATGCGTTCGATCTGGGCGCTGCTCATCGGGCACCTCCTTCCACCAGGCGCTCGTAGACGCCGAGGTCACGGACCTGGACCTCCCCGTCGAAGGAGGGATGGGGATACCGCCAGGCGGCGATCTCAGGGAGCTCGCGATGATAAATCCCCGCATAGTGGGCCCGGTCGGTCTGGCAGCGGTGACGACCCTCGCAGCGGGGATGGGTCACGATGAGCTCGCCGTCATGATAGATCAGCACGCGGTCGGCCTCACCCTGGACCTCGACAGGCTTGCCCACGAAGCGGAAGGGAACGGAGTAGCGGTTGGTCTCAAAGCTCACCAGGCAGTCCTTGGCCACGTGCCGCAGGGCGCGGTCCTGGATGGCGTAGGGCGGCCGCTGACGATGATCCAGCAACAGTTCCTTCTCCTCAAAGAACATCTCGGAAGGTTTCCGGTGGGTCGTTCCGTGGATCCGCTCATCGGCAACGATCATGATCCAGTTCATCAGGCACTCATTGAGATGGTCCAACGAGTCGAAGGCCTTGCCCCGCAGGAAGCGCTTGACGTACTTGACGCCCGATTCGACCTTGCCCTTGGTCTGGGCCCGGTAGGGCCGGCACAGCTTTGGCCGGAAGCCCCGGTAGGCGCTGAAGTCCCAGAAGACGGGATTCCACTCGATCCGGCTTCCCTCGAAGTTGCGGGATAGCACGACCGTCTTGGGGTTGTCGTACAGGAACTCATGAGCAATGCCCCCGAAGTGCTCGAAGGCCTCCTCATGGCACCGGATCAAGGTCGGCAGCTTCTCGTCCAGCGTGGCCCGGGCAAAGAGCCTGCGGCTATAGCCCAGGGTCATCACGAAGAGCCGGACGTGGACGCTGCGAGCGGCAATCGTCGTCCAGCACTGACCCCAGTCGACCTGGCCCTGCCGGCCGGGCTCCGTCTCGAATCGCACCGTGGCCTCCCGGGTCGCCTCTTCCCGCAGGGGACGAACGAAGCGCCGAACCGTGGCATAGCCGCCTGTATAGCCCATCGCCCGAAGCTCCTCGAAGACGGACTGGGCGCACCAGCCCACGGCGGGAAGCCGCTGACGGATGTGCTCCTCATACAGGCTCAGAAGCGTCTCCTCCGCCCTCGTTCGATGATACGGTGCAGGTTCACTCTGCTTCAAGACCTTTCGGACCGTGCGGACATCCAGGTCCAGCGAGCGGGCGATCGACTTCCTCGTCTCCTTGAGTTTGAACCGGCTGTGAATCTCATGCCACAGACTCCCGTTGACCATTTCCTCGCCTCCCGATGGGTTCATCGGGAGCAAGCATACCTCGTGTTGCATCGTAACGTACCCCCTTTCGGTGTTACAGGGGGGTCATTTTTCAATGTTCGCAAGGGGTCATTTTTGCATGTCTGTTGACACTCGATCATTGAGAAGGTCGGCCGCGGTGACAGGAACTTTGGCAGTGTAAACCTTGGCAAGGCTCAAGGAGGAGTAGGTGTCCACTGCGGTTTGCTGATAAATGCGGCCTACGCCCTTCAGGTAGCCCACATAGAACGTGTCTTGGCTTAGCAGATAGCCAGGGTGGGCGGTCTCGATCTCGTCAGGATTGGTCTGCCGTTCGCGTTTGACGGCCTCCAGGGCCACGAGTTGAGCTTCGGTGTAGACGATGCCCTCCTTAGCTGCTTTCTTTTCCAGTAAAGCCATGCGCTTTCTGAACCGCTCCAGCCCGTGCCGCAGCCAGATGCTCCGAACGCCACCCGAGGAGACAAGTATCCCCTGCTTGCGCAGTTCATTGGAAGCCCGGGCCTGTCCATAGGCCAGGTACTCGTAGGCCATCTGGATCACGGCAGCTTCGATCTCCGGGACAACCCGGTTCTTGAGACAGGGCTTCCGTCGGGTCTTCTCCCGGAGACCTTCGATGCCCTGCTCCTCATAGGCTTTCTTGATGTCGTAGAAGTGTTGGCGGGACACGCCGTTGTTTTGCAGGCCTGAGAGACGTTCTGAAGGTACGCAGCCAGCTCTAGCAAACTCTGCTTCCTTCTGATAAGCTTCTCTTGGGTGGTCATGATAACAATCCTCCTGATTTGATTGTTGCCAGCAATCCAGGAGGAATCTGACCACCTTTTCTACTGTACTGACAACTCAAGTCCGTCTTTGGACACATAACAAACACAAATCATGAGCCAGCTCAAAAAGATTCTCAGAAACGTCATATCGAACTGGGCCAACCTCATTGTCTCTCTAGTCATATCATTTTTTCTCGCCCCCTTTATACTGAATAAAATTGGCAATGTGTACTTCGGCGTGTGGGTGCTTGTTACCCAAATCACAGGGTATCTCTGGTTGCTGGACTTTGGCGTGAGGGAATCAGTAATCAAGTATGTGGCAGAATACAATGAGAAGAAAGACAATAAATTACTGGGCGATATTATAGAGTCAGCCCTGCGGATGTATGCACTTGTTTGCTTCATATGTATAGCCGTATCACTATGTTTGGCTCTGCTTCTTCCGGTCATCTTCAGCATATCGCATGACGTTATACCCACCGCTCGTCTTGTTGTAATCATTTCGGGAATAGATATTGCGCTTGCTTTTGTCTTCAATATATTTGTGGGAATACTTATGGGTATGCAGCGCTATGATTTATTCAGTACAGTTTCTATTGGGATTTCTATCATTCGGGCAATCCTGACCGTCGCGTTCCTCAGCCAGGGTTACGGCATAGTGGCACTGGCCCTCATTCAACTATTTTTAAATGTTTGCACAAACGTTATAATATATTTTGCTGCCAGGAGGTCACTCACTTTTAGGTTGAACGTGCGCCATGTTGAGAAACGCAGATGGATATACAAGATGCTTTTCAACTACGGCTTCTTTGTTCTTTTAAATAATGTCTGTTATATGGTTTGTCTACATGGCGCAACACTGATAATCGCGATCTTCCTTCCCGTATCCGCCGTTACGTTTTACGCTATAGCTGCAAACCTCATAGAATATATGAAAAAGATTATCTTTGCAGGCACCCAGGTATTTAATCCGCTGACTAGCCAACTTGACGCTAGGAATGAGACCGACAAGATCACTACCCTATTGATTCAGGGAACAAAATTCTCCTTGCTTCTTGGCCTGCCCGTGGCAACGGTATATTTTATAATGGGGCGTCAGTTTATCGGGCTTTGGATGGGTGCCGAGTACTCGGACATCGCAGGGCAAGTCCTCGCGGTGTTAACAGTCATGACTCTGTTTTCGCTTCCGCATTATACTGTCATCAGTATTTTGCTGGGCCTCAATAAACACAAAATAACTGCATATTGCCGTTTGATCGAGGCAGTGGCGAACATAGGCTTGAGCGTTCTGTTGATCAAACAATTTGGCATTATTGGTGTTGCTTATGGCGCTGCAGTTCCGCATGTGATTATGGTGATCTTTGTCTTTCCGGTTATTATATCACGAATAGTAGGTATAACACTTTCAGAATACGTGAGAAACGCGTACTTCGGCCCCCTGTTCGCGGGAGTGCCATTTGCTGTTGCGTGTTATTTTGCATCGTTCAATTATACATCACACTCTTTGTTGGCATTTTTTAGTGAAGTCATCGTTCTACTCCCTATTTATATGATAGGGGTCTGGTTTGTGGCCTTCACAAGAAAGGAACGGAACTTTTGCAAAGAAAGACTGTTTGCGATGGTTCCTGTCACCTTGGGGCGGTAACCCCAGGAAGAGATATCGGGCAATGTTCCGCAAGTGGTCTTTCCTGCAATCTCTAAAGTGCAGTACGAATAGAAAATAAAAACGGCGCGACAACATTGGTAATCGACAGAAAAAGAGCAGTTGTACAATTCGATATTCGGTTATTTCAGACGAACAAGTAGATAATCAATTAATGATGGTAAAGACCCAGACCTTAACTAAGAATATCAAGAAAGATTCAAATCTTCTTATCTATCTATTTTATTTATGGATATTTATTTTAATGCTAAGGCCTCAGGATTTCATAGACGTGCTAATGACTATACGGCCTGTGCTATCTGTTGGAATTGTAGTTGTTATTGTCTATGTATTTTATCATGCCCTTTATCGGAATAGATTGCTGGATAATCAGCAATGCCGATTATACATCTACTTCTTAGCGACTATCATAATCAGCATCCCATTTGCGTATTATCGAAGAGGCGCATTTGAATTTGTATTTACAAAATACATAAGCATAGTACTCTTTTTCTTTCTGTTTTATAAATTAGTTGATGACTCAAAAAAACTATCAATTGTTTTATGGACGTCATGCTTCGGGATCGGCCTGTATTTATTGTTCGCACTATATCAAGGGGAAATGATATCTGGCAGATTAAATATTGGCCGGATGTATGACCCTAATGATCTAGCATATATTGCCGTATCATTTCTGCCATTTAACTTTCTTTTTATTTCGAATAAAGACCCAATGTGGAAAAGGATGACGTGCCTGGTCAATGTTGTGGTGGGCATCGTGGTCATCCTGATGACAGGGTCAAGAGGTGGATTCATCGCTCTCGGCATTGTCGTTCTTATGTTGTTATTTATGCCGTCAAAAATCATAAAAATGTCATATAAGATTACTGCTGCAGCGCTGACGCTCGTGGTAGTTATTTACGCTGGATCGGTAATCGACATTACCCGCCTAGAAACGATTAAACAAATTGGGGAAGATTATAACGTCATTGATGAAACTGGGAGGATGGAGATCTGGAAGAAAGGCGTGCGCTTAATGCTAAGTAACCCTCTGACAGGGGTCGGCGTTTCATGCTTCGGTAAGGCGATAGGCGAGGAACGACGTACACGGGGATTGCAGGAAATATGGCAATCGCCGCACAACTCTCTCGTTCAAATAGGAGTTGAGACAGGAATTGTGGGTCTTATTCTGTTTGTGCTGATCAGCATCAATGCCTTCAGGATATTTCGAAACACGAAAAGAATGGGCAGCGCCGAGCAGATGATGAGAATTGGCGAGATGGCAAAAATTGGATTCACGGGCCACATTGCTGCTTCGATGTTTCTGAGCCAGGCCTATTCAATCTACTGGGTGTTTTATATAGTCTTGTCAGCATCACTGTGGAATTTACATATAAGCGATAAAAAAGCAGATGTAAAAGACTGAGCATGACACCATGGGAATAAGAGGCAAGATATATTTAACACTGAAAGAATTTAAAAAAACCGCATATCATCATTATGGCAAAGCGCCCCTGAGTCTTTTGAAATTTATATACTACAGTGGCTTGAGTATTAATACATTCATCGTTTATGAAAATGATCTTACAAAAGAATTGCGCGCCCACAATCTCGATACAGATTTCATGGTTGTAAAGCCGTCAATCGAAGAATTGGATAAAATAAGAGCGGGAAAAGACCTTCCTCGAGAATTTTACTACGATAGTATTTATGAAGCTAAAACATGCTATTTGGTTTTTAAGCGTGATGATATTGCATATATCCACTGGGTATTCTGTGGGAGTGATTACAGCAGGTTTTTAGTATTGAGAGATGGGGTCGCAGAATTAAATTACAATACTACACTTCCTGAATTCAGAGGGCATTCACTCGCAGCCAAAGTGATGGCCTACATATCAAAGGACCTGCAAAATATGGGATACAGGAAGCTAATGGGTGTGGTTCATGAATATAATTACCCACAAAATAAATGCATGATAAAGGCAGGATTTCAAGAAATTGCAAGAATCAGATCTTTGGGACCGTTTAACAAGAAATTGATAGTATGAGACGATAAACGTAATAACTAAAATATTTCACTTCAATAAGTTCAAGAAAAGGGAATTCCCAAACAGGAAGAAATGCGCAACTAACAAATTGCTGTAATATGGGGGCAAGGTCAAGGACGTTAAGAAGGGATTATATTTACGCAGGTCCCATCCATAATGTCCGGCTAATCCTGAAGCAACTGCCAAAATTATATGAGGATCATCATCTGCGTAGCCATATCACGATGAATAAGATGAAGTCAATTTTTCGCCTTAAGAGGCGTAGAAATAGTTTGTCTGAGAGAATATGCGAGTATCAATAAATTGGGCACACACAATGAAGTCCCAGGCGTAGTCGTGAAAAAAGTCGGTCTCGTCATAACTCCTGTTGAATTCGGTGGGGCGGAAAAAGTGAGCCTCACACTACTCAAGAATATAAATAGAAGCGATTACAATATCCTACCGATAGCACTAATTCGTCCCTGGGAAAAAGAAAATTATTTTCTAAGCAAAGTCGAGAATGAACGATATGAATACAAGAAAATACCCGTAGCACTGTATAAAAGAAGTGAGAAGAGGGAGTTATTAAGGGTCATAAGATGTGCGAGAGATCTGTGGCACATTGCAAAAGCCGAAAAATTCGATCTCTTTCATTTAAATGGATATTTTGCGGATATCATCGGAATACCTGTAGCGAGGATGTTGGGAATACCCATAATCTCTACTTGCCATGGTTTCATAACAAACAATGTGAAGTTGGGGATATATAACGCATTGGACCGCATGGCTTTGCGGTATGCGCATAAGATAATTGCCGTATCCGAGGAGATCAAAGCTGGCTTGGTGAAAGTCGGAATCAGGGAATCTATCATCAAAGTAATTCAGAACAGTGTAGAAACAAACAATGACACCATAATATCGAGAAGTAATAGAAATGAAATTCGGTCGATACTTAATTTACAAGACAACGAATTGGTAATAGGGTATGTCGGACGTCTGAGTGAAGAGAAAGGGCTCCGATATCTCATAGATGCGATATCGTTATTGAACGAAGCCCGTCTTACGGTCAGACTATTGCTGATTGGAGATGGACCCCAACGGCTGCATTTAGAAAATTATGCGGAAGAGATATCTCTAAAGAAACAGATAGAATTTACTGGCTTCCAAAGTCAAATAGACAAGTGGTTACCGGCGCTTGATATATTTGTTCTACCATCTCTGACTGAGGGGACCCCAATCGCCCTGCTTGAAGCTATGGCTAACGGCTTGCCTGCAGTTGCATCCAGTGTAGGGGGCATACCTTCTATCATCCGTTCAGGTCAGAACGGAATACTAACTCAGCCTGGGAATCCGAGCGAGATTGCAAAGGCTATTTGCGACCTCCACGGGAATGAGCATTTACGACTAAATCTGGGTAGCGAGGCGAAGGGAACCATACGAGAGAAATTCAATGTAACAGATTGGGCAAGAAAGATTGAAGAAGAGTATTTTGAACTACTGAATTGAGAAGTGATGTGATTTATCTATTTCATTACATATTGTATGGTCTTGGGGTATATCTGAGTATCTACGTAATATATACACTGGTTCTTATTCTAAGTAACTATTTCCTGCGAGAGAAAGACCATGTGAATCGTGAGCAAATAACGCATTTTGCAGTAATCATACCTGCGCATAACGAAGAGCTTCTCTTAGATAGGCTTTTAAGTAGTATATCTCAACTGACTTATCCTCGCGACTTGGTCAAACTGTTTGTTGTGGCAGACAATTGCAGTGATGCGACGGCGGCTATTGGTCGCAATAACGGTGCAGTTGTGCTCGAACGTTACGATACTAATCTCCGCGGAAAGGGGTATGCTATAAAGTATGCACTAGCAAACATTAACCTTAATGACTGTGATGCCATTTTCGTCGTGGACGCAGACAGCATAGTTGAAGCAAGCTCAATGAACGAACTGGATCGAGCCATTCAGAATGGCGCGAGAATAATGCAGTGCTATAACGGCCTGGCTAATCCGGATGAAAGCTGGTTCACGCGAATTATGGATGTGTCAAGAACTTTAGGCAACGAAGTTCTTGAGCCTGCCAAAGAGAAAATTGGCCTCGCATCGCATTTGATGGGTAACGGTATGTGTTTTGTGCGGGACGTTATTGCAATGTATGGATGGGATGCTTTCACAGTGGGTGAGGACTGGGAGTATTACGCAAAGTTAGTCATGAGAGGTGAACGAATTGCCTTTGTAAATAAAGCCCGCGTCTACCACAGTGAATCCGTCAATCTGAAGCAGGCAACCTCCCAAAGGCTCAGATGGTCCAGCGGACGCTTCGCCATAGCCGCGAAGTATGGCTTCAGATTGCTCTACAATGGTGTAAAAAGCCGCAGTATAAAGACAATTGATGCTGCCATGCCATTGCTATTGCCAAACCCTTCTCTTGGTATCAGCCTGACGATTATGATGCTTATAGCATGTCTAGTTGTACCCCCTCCGGCCTACAGAAATATTTTGATAGGTTGGTCTAGCCTGCTGATTCTTTTACAACTTGCATTCTTTCTCGTTGGTATTTTGTACGTGAAAGATAAGAAAATGAAGCTTCTGGCAATATTATTTGCACCAATATTTTTGATTTGGAAATCAGGGCTCGATTTGCTGTCTGCCGCAGGTATTGGCAGAAAATCCTGGGTAAGGACTGACCGCAAGCTTTAAACATCTTTATACGCTACGACATAATTAATTGCGCATTATGTTGTTTTGTGCTATGCTGCGCTCCATGAAACGACTCACGATATCCGATCCGCAGAGTGCCATCTTGTCCCTGCAGGATGAGATCCGGCGAACCGAGGAGTCACGCTACGATCATCGGCTCCATGCGGTGCTGCTGATCGCTCAGGGAATGAGCGGGCACCAAGTGGCCCAGCTGCTCGGCGATGCTCCCCGAACTATCGCGTACTGGGTGACGCGATTTGAGAAGCGGGGGTTTTCGGGCCTGATGGACGAGGCCCGTCCGGGCCGAACCCCGAGCCTCAGCCCCTCGCAGCTGCAGGCCCTCGAAGGCGTCTTGCGGAAGCCTCCCGGGGCCGTAGGCCTGGCGGGGCAGTGGGACGGCAAGACCCTGTCGCAGTACCTGCAGAGGCAATGGGACATCTACCTGGGGGGCCGGCAGTGTCAGCGGCTGTTACGCCAGTTGGGGTTCCGACTGCGGAAGCCCCGGCCGAAGATGGCCCATGCCGATCCCGCCCTGCAGGCGGCATATAAAAAAACTGCGCGCCCTGGCCCGGGACGACACGGTGGATCTCTAAGCTTTCGATGAGGTCCGGTTCGAGCAACACGGCTCGGCCTGTCGGATGTGGGTGCCGCCGGAGATCCAGGATCCCGTCCTGCTGCACCATCCGATCCGGAAGGGCATCGGCCATTTTGGCGCCGTCCGCATCCGGGATGGGAAGTTCGTGTACAGCTCTGAAGTTCACCGGTTCAACGCTCACATGCTTTTCGCGTTTCTGAAAAAGCTCCGGCGGCTTTCCAGCCGTGCCGGGCGCAAGGTGGTTCTGATTTTGGACAATGTCCGTTACCATCATGCCCGCCTGCACCGGACATGGCGTGACACATGTCAAAAGAGCTTTGCGTTGTTGTTCATTCCGCCCTACAGCCCGGAGCTCAACCCCATTGAGCGGGTCTGGAAACTGACACGGAGGATGGCAACTCATAATCGGTACTTTCCGACGCTCGACTCCGTCCCTGTCGCCGTTGAGAGAGTGTTCGGCCAATGGCGAACCGGCAATCCGACCTTGAAGCGACTATGCGCACTTTAATGTGTCGCTGTGTTTAGAATTGTTTTCCTGGTCAGTTCATCTCCGAATCCGAATGCAATGCAACGAATTAGTGGTCGCTCATTTATCCTCTTTAGTCAGCGGCCATAGTGAATGAATCCGAAATGACAATAAAATATGAAATATTATTGAATATGATCAACACAATTCGTAATAGAACAATAAGCAAGGCTCCAAATTGGGCAAACTAAACATACTCTTTGTTATTCCTCAGCTTGAAAAGGGTGGTAGTGAAACCCTAGTTTATAATATAGCCTCATTATTGGACCGAAAGTTGTTCGACGTATCTTTGGCCTACTTTCATTATTCTGGAAATGAAGGGTTTCGTTCGGCTTTTCTGGAAAAGAGCATAAGACTTCACCATGTACCGAGAGATAGAAGTGCATATATTTCTACCATGCGGATTATGGCAAGGATAATCCGAGATAACAACATTCATATTGTAAATGCGCATCATTTTGTATCAATGGTCTATTCCTATTATGCCTGCAAGATCGCCCATCGTCGCGGGCTGGTTTATACGGAACATTCAAGTTGGGAAGTAGAAAAGGTTCCGCTGAAATGGCGGTTGATGGGAAGGCTGCTATTGAGGCATCTGGATTGCGTGATGGGAATCAGCGATGACGTCACGCAGACTCTCAAGTCCATATTTCATTTGCGGGATGAAAATACGCTTACCATCAGGAACGGCGTTGATCTCGATAGGAAAGCAGGACTGCGTGATGCAAGAGCGATAAGAAATGAATTTGGCCTGACTGATAACATGAAAGTTATCGCGATGGTGGCAAATATCAGAAAGGTCAAGAATCATGTAATGCTCTTGCAGGGGTTTCGGGAACTTCTTAGGGACTTTGACAACGTGAAGCTATTGCTGATAGGGCAGGGGACTGTCGATGATCTGGAAAACTCAGAGGATGACATCAGGAGATATCTGAAAGATTATGAATTGCAAGAGAAAGTCATTCTGACCGGCCATAGAAGCGACGTGAATGATATATTATCTATCTCGGATGTATTTTGTCTCACTTCATTTAACGAGGGGCTACCGATAAGCATGCTTGAGGCAATGAGTATGGGGTTGCCCGTTATCGGGACCAATGTGCCCGGCATCAGGGATGTTATTGTAAATGGGCAAAACGGATTCTTGGTTGAGCTGGGCGATCATGTGGCTTTGAAAGATTCATTACTCAAGATATTGACGAACGAGCAACTGAGCGAAAAGTATGGACAGGAGTCAAGGAAAATCGTGATAGAGTCATACTCTATGAATGATTGCGTGAAACGTTACCAAGATCTGTTTCTCCGATTGCTGCATAGATCATGGAAAGAAAATACACCGAATAAATGTTAGTTCCGATAAATTGATAGAATAATGGCAGCAGGATTCTTGAGGTTGCAATCAAAGAAGACCATCTTTCTTTCGCTATTGCTGATATATACACTTGCATGCGTATTACGTATTGCACCCATAGTCTATGAAGAGTGGAGGAGTCCAGGCTGGCATGCAGCGAATATAAATGAAATAGAATTCTATTATGATGACGTAGCAAGAAGCCTTCTAGTCGGTAAAGGGTTTGTGCACTCGGTTAACCCACGTTCACCCGATTACCAATATTCATTTGAGCCGGGAACACCTTTTCACTTTGTTCCGCCTTTGTATGCCTGGTGGCTGTATATAATCTACTTCATATTTGGTCCCAATGTATTTATTGCGAAGGTAATTCAGTGTTTTCTAGATGCGTCTGTATGCCTATTCATCTATCTTTTAGGAAAGAGGATATTCGCAGAAGATAAAAAGGCATTATTGAGCGCAGTATTATATGCGCTTTATCCGTTAGCGATAATCATGTGCTCAAAATTGTATTATCAGATTCCATTAAATGTTGCTCTATTCATTGTAATATTGGGCTATATGGCTCCGGCTAACTGGAAAAATGGCTTCTGGACAGGAGTGGCGGTCGGCGTATCAGCACTTGCGAAGCCGGTGACCCTGCCATTCTTGCTTTTGTTGCCAGCATTAAGAGTAGCTGAATCAAAATTTAAAAAGGCACTTTTCAAGCCAGCTTTAGTCTGGAGTGCAGCATTCTTTCTTGCAGGGCTCGCAGTATTGTCGCCTTGGACAATTCGAAACTATATCGTATTCAAGAAATTTGTTCCTGTACAACATGGCGGCGAAGAGGTCTTTGTACAAGGATCTAAGGAAATGTACATTGATCTGGATGTTAATGCTCTTAGAAAAAAATATCCCACGGGTCTTGCACCCCCGAATCAGCTGACTAAAACGGCAATCTCAAACCATTATGCTCACTTTCGTGAAAGACCCGTTGATTATATACGATTCATGGGAAAGAAATTTCTTTTGACCTGGTACAATACTGAGGGAAAGCAAAAGAATTCAAAAGCTCTATTGGTCCAAACCCCTTTTCTTTTTTTTGCAATGATTAGTTTACTGTCTTCAGCGCAGATCTGGTTAAAACGGCCGGGTATATATATAGTGGCCTGCATATTATATGTATGTATTATTCAAGTCATGCTCTTCCCGCTTGTTAGATATACTCTAGTCGTTATGCCACTTGTAATGCTTCTTGCGGCCGATGGTTTAATAATGACCAGACAGAAGATTCGACATCGATTAGAAAAAGAATAGACAATACGTGAACCATATTGGTTATATATTCTGTCGATTTATAGGATTATGATCAAATAGCTGAGTAAGCAGGCAATTCCGCATGACAGGCAAGTTGCCAGTAGAAGCATAGAAATGAAACACAGCTCAGCAACAGGAGTGACGTGTCATGTTAAGTGGTAAGACTGTGATCTGCGTTATTCCCGCATACAACGTTCAAGATCAAATCAGTCGGACCGTAAAGGGCATTGGCAGTTATGTTGATTTCATTATAGTTGTTGATGACCGCAGTGCAGACGGAACATGCGACGTTGTTCGGCAGATTCAAGATGAAAGGCTTATATTGCTGAAAAACGAAGTCAACATGGGCGTAGGCGGCGCAACGGTCAATGGATTGAAAAAAGGCATCGAATTGCAGGGGGACATATTTATTAAAGTCGATGGCGATGACCAAATGGATACAGAAAAGATGGTGGATTTGATTACGCCATTATTTCAAGGTTATGATTATACTAAAGCAAACAGGTTTTTGCACTCGAAGGAACTGAATCAAATGCCGATGCTGCGATTGATCGGCAACTTTTTACTTACGTTCTTGACAAAAATCGCCTCAGGATATTGGAATGTATTCGATCCTCAGAACGGCTACTATGCCATAAAGAGATCTGTGTTGGAATTATTGCCCTTGGATAATTTGCATAATAGATATTTCTTTGAAAACGATATCTTAATCAATTTGAACATCATAAGGGCGAGGGTATGCGATGTACCAATTGGGGCGCGATACGCAGACGAAAAGTCATCACTCAAGATATGGAAGATATTGCTTTACTTTCCGCCTCTATTAGTTAGAAGATTTCTGAGGCGTGTTTACAAGAAATACATTTTATATGATTTCTCAGTCATTGGTTTTTTTTACATTGTTGGGTTGCTGTTAATGTCATTGGGTTCTCTTTTTGGGGCATATCATTGGTTCCGGTCGGTCTGGACGGATATGGTCGCCTCGACTGGCACTGTAATGATAGCGGTACTGCCGATCATCCTCGGGTTTCAACTATTTTTGCAAGCTATGGTCATAGAAATCCAGGAAATTAAAGATCAAAGCGCTATTATCAAGAAATGAAATAAATTCGATATTAGTTAAGAAGGTAAAGTAGCGGAAAATTGGCTAATCGGTTAAGCTTTGGGTATTTTAAAATAGATTATGTCTGAGGATCATTGGGTGGTGAAAATAATTCCGTTTGCTATCGGATTAGGTTGCGTTTTTGGCATATCGGTTGGCCAGATATTATTCAAGCTCGGCGCCGAGACCAATACCTCGGAGGAAGGAGTGAACTTAATCATAAGGCTGATGACTAATCGTTACACATTATGCGCAGTGATTCTTTATGTAGTTACAACCATTTTCTGGGTTTATCTATTGCGACTCGTACCTCTGAAAGAACTATATCCGTTGATGGCGTTGGCATACGTATTTGTGCCAATTCTTGCGAAGGTGTTTTTGAATGAAGATTTGGAATTGAAGTCGATAATCGGTGCATTGATAATAATAGTTGGTGTCTATGTAAGCGTACGTTAACAAAAACAATATTATCGGCGAATCTTAATGTATAGACATTGATGAGGTGAAGGTATAATTCTTCACTACTATTTTTCATTAATTTAAGTTAATTATCGGCTATCCGCAAATTCCATTGTAGGGAAATACCTCCACCATTCATCCAGCGACAGCTTCATCTTGTAATCTAAAATTGGCATAAAGACTGTAATATTGGATAGTTGGCCATTTATAAGACTTATGGTACAATTATTGCCGTCCTGCTTTGGGCAGGTTATGCATCTGGCTGAGTAATATGGCAATGAAGGGCGAAATGATTCAGAGAAAAATGACCCTAAAATACATAACACAAGGAAAATAATGGGCACTAAAGAATTCAATAAGCAATGCCGATATAATACACGAATAGACGCTGATGTATCTAAACCGAACCGACAGAGCAGACCGCAAAGATTTGTCCTAAACCCGCTTCAAAAAGGCTGATATAGCCGCACTGTTGCCGGATTTTCAGTTATAGGAGGCAATATGAAAATACGCTTTGCGCCGTTCCTTGTTGTGGCACTAATATTTTTCTTTGTCGGATGGATTTCCACGGATGGGCTGGCCGCGGTCATTTTTCAGGATGACTTTGAATCATCCTCGTCCATATGGAAATGCACCGATGTTCTTGGAGATGGTCCATCAAGCAAGTGGTCTTCAGGATATACAGCGTGCGGTTCAACAACCGGATTTGGCGCTGAATGGAAAATGGGGCTAGGTTATAACAGCACTAATGCATTATATGCATGGAAGAAACAGGGGGTACCGAACGGTTATAGATCAGAATCGCAGAGATGGTTAACCGGCTCGGATGTAAAGACCGAAATATACCACAGATGGTATATGAAGGTTCCAGCATCGACTAATTTCAACAAGGCGATAGCTGAAGGTTTCAAGTTATGGAGGTATATTACAAGAGAAAATGGTTATTCAAATCCACCAGAGATATATTTGAATGTATCAGGTTCTACCTTTGCCAGTGGAAAGCTAGTTGTTCTATTGCGGTCGTCTGAGTATCTGGATTTAGTAGACGTCAGTGCTTTTAATGACAACCAGTGGCACTGTCACGAACTTAGGATTAAATTGAACTCCAATGGTCAAAGTGATGGAATCATCCAATACTGGTTAGACGGTGTACTGAAAGCAAGTTTTACGAACAGGAATATGACGGATGGAGGTGCTACTAATCTTGCCATCCACAGATTTGGGGTCGGCATAGGGAATGTGTCGGACAGTGATTGGTATCAGTCAGCATGGTCAGCTATTGCGTTTGATAACATAGTCCTGAGTACCGACTATGTGGGACCGATCGGGGGTAGCCCATCGCCAAGCCCAAGTGGAGATCAAACCCGGACCATATATCTAAATGAAGGGTTTGATGACACAAATTATGTGTCAAGGGGTTGGTATGATTATTCAGCGCCTGTGATTGACACGAATACAAAATACAGTGGATCAGGGTCATTGCGCCATGATTTCCCTGTTGGCAGCAATGGACCAACAGGGGTAATACGACGCCATGCCATAACAGCGTCAGATTCAGTTTATGTCAGATATTTCATTAGATTTGGTTCAGGATGGCAGGGGTTTGGAACGAATAGCCCCCACATGGCATATTTACTTACCACGGGGAACAACGATGCATACAGTGGTCTGGCCTGGACAAAGACGCTAGGATATATTGAGGTCAACGGCAGCACGTCAAATGTTCATGTCCCTACTCTCAAATTGCAGGACAGCGAAAACATAAACACCGGATTCATTAACCAAAACACGTGTTCAACAGAGAGTAGGGCAGTAAATGGATGCAATGGCAATTGTGATGGGCACAGCTCCGATTGTTATCAGTCAGGAGGCTATTGGTATAACGGCCGCGCATTTACTGCCAGCACATCTCAGGTTGTCGATACAAACTGGCATAAGGTTGAAGCATATTTCAAAATGAATACGATATCAGGTGGAGTCGGTCAGGCCAACGGCCAATTAAAAATGTGGTGGGATGGTGTCCTTGTGGTAAACCATGAAGACCTTATTATAAGGACAGCACAGAATTCAACGATGCAGTGGAACCAGATCATTATAGCTCCGTGGGGAGCGGCGTCACCAATAGCACAGACCTTTTGGATAGATGACTTGGAAGTGGCTAATTTACCTCCATCCGGTATTGAGCCAACTCCCCCGTCGACCACTCCGCCATCGGCTCCTTCAGGCTTGCGGATAATGGCACCATAAAGATTTTTGACGGTCCAGAGAATAGAGCGTATGATTTCCAGGACTTAAGATGAAATTCGACTCGGAGACCATGCGGCATTTCAGTATCAGTATGCAGGTCCCTTCAATCAGAGTGCACTACCACCTATCATGATCGGTGGTAGTGCACTTATCTTTCTTCATCGCTTTTTATAACTCCTTCATATTAAAGAGATAGAAAAAATGAAGATTTGTATAATCGGTTGCGGGCTGAATTCGGCTTACCATATTAACTTTGCCACAGCGTATCCCAGTGCAGAGGTTTCGGGAGTAGTCGACCTCGAAGAAGGCAAAGCACGAGCATTCGCTGAGAAGTATGGTATCGCGCATTACTATAGCAGTCTCAGGGGCCTTGTTGAGGTTTCCAGGCCTGAGGCTGTTCATATCGTCACCCCTCCCAAGACGCACTATGCTGTCGCAAAAGAGGCAATCGAACTAGGCCTTCATGTTTTAATAGAGAAGCCATTCACTCTTCACGCGCATGAGGCAAAAGAGCTTTATAATCTTGCGGAAGCCAAAGGGGTCAAACTCTGCCCCATGCACAACCATTTCTTTGATCCCTGCATGTTGAAGGCCCGCGATCTCGTTGAGGGTGGTAGCCTCGGCCAGGTCATCAATGTGGAAAGTTATTATGGATTGAACACACGGATCGACGCGTTCCGCAAGTATCCGGCCCCTAACGTTCTGCCATGGCTTTACTCTCTTCCCGGAGGGGTATTCCATGATTTCATGTCCCACCCCCTTTACGTGATGCTGCCCTATACCGGCAGGCCCCGTGAAATCAGGGTGATGGAAAGATCGCACGGCGAACTGCCACAGGATATATCCGATGAGCTGCGGATTCTTATAGACGGTGAAAACTGTGCGGGAACGCTGGTATTTTCTTTTGCGGCCAAGCCCCATCTGCACGTCGTGCGAATCTATGGAACGAGCGGCATGGTGCAAGTGGATTTCAACACGATGACGACCGTATTTCATCCGCTGAGCGCCCTTCCCAAGGCAGTCCAGAAGGTACTCTACAATGTCAGTGAGAGCAAACAGCTCTTCTTCTCAACGGTATCCAATGTGTGGAATTTCCTGAGGGGCAAACTCAGGCCCTACCACGGCATGCAGAATTTGATTCACCGTTTCTACGACAGCATCAAGGGGCAGGGGGAAGTGCCGGTACCGAAAGAGCATGCCCTCATGGTCATGGATACCATGGAAGAGATCTTCAAGCAGGTCAAGAATACCAAGTTGAATTTTGAATCCATCATCCCGGTAAAGCAGCCGGGAGTGAAAGAAGGGTTGCCGAAGATACTGGTTACAGGGGCCAGCGGGTTCCTTGGGACAAGGCTGGTCGAGTTACTGGTGCAGAAGGGATACCCGGTGAGAGCCCTGGTGAGGAAACTCGCAAATACGAAAAAGCTCAAAGCATGCGGGGTCGAGATATTCTTCGGGGATGTGGCCGATCTTGAATCACTCCGGCCAGCTTTTCGGGGCATTGACATGGTCGTCCACGCCGCCGCAGATACGGCGGGAACCGAAAGAGACGGGGAATGGAGCACCATCCGGGGGACCCGGAATGTCCTTGACCTCTGCGGTCAGGACGGGATCAGGAAATTGATTTACATAAGTTCCTGCGCCGTTTACGGGGTTGCCGACTACAGGAAGGGCGCAGTCGTCGGAGAGGATGCTTCCCTGGAGCGTTTCCCGGAAAGGAGAGGCTTTTATGCCTGGTCAAAACTGGAGGCGGACCATATCGTCGCCGAGGCCATAACCGAGGGGCCAATACCCATCATCAGCCTGCGGCCGGGGACCATATGGGGCCCGGGGGGGGAAATATTTACCCCCATGATGGGTTTTTCTCTCGGGGAAAAACTGTTTGCCGTGATCGGGAACGGGAAATTCGTTCTTCCATTTGTATATATCGACAACCTCGTAGAGGCGCTCGTCAGGGGGATTGAAAATCATGGCGCAGCCGGCGGGGTCTATAATGTGGTCGACCAGGAGAGAATCACGAAAAGGGACTATATGAACAAGCTAGTGAAAAAATTATATCCTGGTGCAACCTGTTTTTATATCCCTTACAACTTCTTATACTCGGTGGTGTTCGTCCAGGAAAAGCTGTTTTCCTGGATGGGGCGGAAGCCTTTTCTCACGAGGTACCGTCTGAATTCTTCCCAGAAAAGCATCCTTTACGATTCTTCTAAGCTCGAAAGGGAATTGGGCTGGAAACCATCAGTTACCCTGGAAGAGGGAGTAAAAAGCGTTCTGGACCATGAAGCAAATCGATCCAGGAAACTCGCGTTTTGATTGAGTTCATGAACGACATAATCTAATCCTTCCCCTGTGCGCTATCCACAGGCGCCATGCAGTTGTCGCTCTATTCTCCGCTATATCTAAGAAAATATGTGCGGAATATTCGGCATAGTCGGATCGAAAATCGATGACGCTCACCTGAAAAAGGCGACTGATTTGCTGGCCCATCGCGGGCCCAATGATTCGGGCTTTTTCATCGAAGATGGCGTGGGCCTGAGCCATCGCTGGCTGAGCATCATCGACCTCGAGGTTGGCCATCAGCCGATGTACAAAGGAGAGATATCCTTACTACTCGTTTTCTATAGAGAGATTAATATTCCACGAGTTGTATGTGCGGCGCGCTTTAAAAATTTAAACAGATTCAAGACGCGGAGCAAAACGGAAGTCATCCGCAACACTTACAAGGATATGTGTTAAATGGAATCGAATAAAAATCATCTGGCAAAAGTTAAAATATTCCATGATCATGAGGCTGAAGCATATTTACGTCAAAGATATCGTGACGATTCATGCGAGGGTCTTGCTTATGTAACAAGAAAGTATCTTGTGTTGAATATGACACGAGAGCTTTCGGGTAAAGTATTGGATTTAGGTTGCGGGCCAGGAATATTAACTTCACAACTAGTTGAACAAGGCTTAGAGCCATATTCAATAGATCTTTCATTAGAGATGATAAAGAAGGCGAAAAATAATGTGCGTTACGCTTCTCCACAGATAGCCGGTAAGTTTTTGGTATGTGAAGCGTCAAACATATGCTTTTCATCATATACATTCGATAGCGTCTTATGTATCGGTATTTTATATTATATTAAAGATATTAATATAGTCATAAAAGAAATAAAAAGAACATTAAAACAAGATGGTATCGCTATCCTTGAGTTAAATAAAATCAAATATCCATTCATGTACAAAACATTATTGCCGCTATATCGGAGAATCAAAGCAAAATATACCGGAAAAAATTATGATAAAATGCAGTTCAAGGGGAATATATTTTCATATAAAATATTTCTGTCTGATATTCAAAAAGTTGGTTTTTGTATCAAAAATATCGATTATTTCGATTTTCGTCTACCTTTCATTGACGTTATATTTCCCAATTTGTCACTTAAATTAGGAAGATTCATGTTTGCGCACAGAGACTACGTGTGCTTCAAACTATTGGCACGTGGAATGATTATAGTAATAAAGAAAGTGGAATAAACTCGTTTCAAATATTTGTAACACTTCGAATATTAAAATTATTAAGAGTAAAGCATTCCGCAACGTATGATATTATTAATTTATATGTGCTACTCACCACTTCGGGCGACAGTGAAATTAGGCACTGAGGCGGGCCCTCAAGACCTCATAAGGTGTCTTGCCTTTCAAGGACCCATGCGGTCGATGGAGATTATAAAAATCTTCCCACTGTGTCAATTTCTGATTCAAATCGACGTCGTCTTTGTAGCTCAGCAGCTGATAGAATTCCGTTTCATCGGTGCCGTGAGAGCGTTCCACTTTGCCGTTGAGCCGCGGCGTCCGCGGCTTGATGTAGACGTGATGAATGCCTAAGTCGGCGAGATGCCAATGGAACTTTGCCTGGAATTCATGGCCGTTGTCAGTGCGAACGGTATGGATCCGGAAAGGGAACTTTGACAAGACATAATCAACGAACTTGATGGCATTCTCCTGAGTGTGCTTTCGATAGATCCGCAAGGCCCTTACGCGTGTTGCATCATCAATGGCTGTGTATTGGAATCGACGGATCTTCTTCCCGTCCGGGGCCTCAAATTTGAGAAACTTTACATCAACCTGGATATGATGGCCTGGCACCTGTTTCTCATAACGATGGGTTAGTAGGGTTCGTTTCTTTGCATTCTTTGGCAGGCGGTTCATTCCGTGACGTACCAGAATGAGATAGACACAACTGGAAGATATCTTTATCCCGTGATAGCGCTCTAGGTACCAGGAGATGCGTGTCTGTCCAAGGCGGTAGGTTCTGCGCAGGTGCAGGACCTTCTCTTCTATTGCAGACGGCGTTCGTAAGGCGGGATTCCTTGGGCAGGGTTTGCTATTGATTAGCCCCGCCTCTCCCTTATCCGCATAGGCCTTCTTCCATTCATAAAAGCTCTGCCGGCCGACACCGAAGTACCTGCAGGCTTTTGAAACATTTCCGATCTGTTGGGCGTAAGAAAGAACTCGAAGCTTCCTAGTGATATCCCTCTGCGCTTGCGTCATAGCATGACCCCCGGAGAACAGAATGACTAAGCATACTAAAATTGTCTCCCGAAGTCCTGAGTTTCATAGCTGATCTAGTCGCTTCTTGTTATCAAATAATGGTTCGATTTGTACATGGACGGTAACACCCATACCGGTGATTAAAATGGAAATGATATTCTGGATATTCGTCGCTCTCTCCATTTACTCGTATCTGTCTTTCCCCCTTAGTCTGCTCGTATTGGCAATGATTGTTCGGAGGCCATGGGGTAGAAAGGATATCAAGCCGATCGTCTCGATGGTCATTTCCGTTTATAATGAGGAGAGGATCGTGGCCCGGAAGATCGAGAATGCTCTGGCCTTGGATTATCCGGCTGGGCAATTGGAAATATTGGTCATATCGGATGGCTCGACGGACGATACCGAGAAGATTGTCCGCTGCTTCAACGATGGGCGGGTGGTGCTCAAAGCTTTCAGGGAAAGATCCGGAAAAACCGCGTGCCTGAACCGGGCAGTACCTGAAGCACGGGGCGACATTATTTTATTCACCGATGCCAATTCCATGTTTCCTGGGGATATACTGGTAAAGCTTGTCCGAAACTTTGCAGACCCGCAGGTCGGTCTGGTAACCGGTTGGACGCGGTATGGTGAAGTCGATCAGACAGAGGACACAACGGGAATCTATTCAAGATTCGAGAAATGGACAAAAATCCAGGAAAGTCATGTTTCATCCTGTGTGGGCGCTGATGGCGCTGTGTTTGCCATCCGCAAAAAGCTCTTTCGGACACTTCGGGCGGATGATATCAACGACTTTGTCATTCCGCTCAATGTCATCAGGCAGGGCAAGCGTGTGGTCATGGATGCCGAAGTCTATTGTTTTGAAAAGTCGGCTGATGAAGCGGGCAAAGAGTATCAGCGCCAGGTGAGAATCACGAACCGGACGCTGAACGCGATCCGCCGCAACCTCGAATTTCTCAACCCGTTCCGCTACGGTTCTTTCACATATTTTCTTATATCCCACAAGATCATGAGGTTTCTCGTTCCCTTTTTCCTGATTGCGACGTTCGGCGCGAACCTGATGCTCCTGGGGACGTCGCATTTATACAACTTCACTTTTGGCTGCCAATTGGCTGCGTTGGCGGTGGCCTTGAGCGGCGTCCTTGGTTTTACGAGAGGAAAGATAACTGATATTGCAAAGTTCTTCCTCGTGACAATGCTGGCGCAATTAACTGCCTGGTTCAGAACCCTGGCAGGGATATCGGACACCATGTGGACACCGCAAAGATAATTTAGAACCTATCCGTAAATAACGCCTGCTTTTCTGAAGGCGATCATGGCTGCGGCCATGTGTAACAGCGCTTCGTAGGTCTCGGTGAACTTCTCGTATCTCACCAGGAGCTTTCGGAAGCGATTGAACCAGGAGTGAGTGACCTCGACTACCCAGCGACGGGCCTTGCGGCGGGGGTTGGTCTTCTTCTCCTGGATCTCCTGCCCGCGCTGCTTGACATGCGGGATGTAGTTTCGCTCTTTGATAGACTGCTGTGCCGGCTCCCCGGAGTACCCCTTGTCGGCGCACAAGTGTTGCCTGCCCTTGGGACGGTCGATGACAATGGCATCGAGCACCCGCTCCAGTTGGCTGACGTCATGCCGATGGGCCCCGGTTACGACGATCGACAGCGGGACCCCACGGCCGTCCACCAGCACATGACGCTTGCTGCCGTTTTTTTCCCCGATCCGTCGGGTTGGGACCGACGGTGTCGCGAGCCAGCGGGGCCTTGATCATGGCCCCGTCGATGCTCTGCCAGCGCCAGGCGATGCCCTCCATCTCGTCATATTCGGCCAGCCCCGCCTGCCACAGGGCGACAAAGAAGCCGGCCTTCATCCACCGCATGAAGTGCGTGTGGACGGCACTGGGGCTGCCGAAGCGCTCCTTCGGCAAGGCCTTCCACTGGCATCCGGTGCGCAGGACATACAAAATGGCTTCAAAGATCTGTCGGGGCGGCATGGGTTTTCTGCCGCCGCCCGGTTTGCGCCGATACCGCTTGCAGAGCTCGCGTTCCGGCGCTGGGATCAGCGGCTCCACCTTGGCCCAGAACGCATCCGAGACATCCCAGGACTGTAGAGTGGCCATGATTCCTCCCGTTCACATAGGGTGTCATCCGGGAGAATCTATATCACAAAACCAGCAAATAGTATATTTTATTTACGGATAAGTACTTAGTCTTTGAAATAGATGTATGTAAAAAGAATGGATTAGATTTTATGCCTGCATAAATGTATAAAAAGCGTTAAAATACGTTTAATATTTCATATCCCAATTAATCACGAAATAAAAATGGGTTAGACAGAGCCGGACTATAATATCTCTTGTTAAGTACATATTTTATTGTTAACGATATTTAATTTGGAAAATATAATCATTATTACTCAATGCTTCGAGTAAATTGCCCTAATGAAATCAATAGAACATTGAATGTAAGATGCGATGAATGAATTGTCTACTTGTTAATTGTCCCAAATTAAAAGGACGGCATTATGGGCGCTACTAGTTCTGTTCATCGTGCTTTATGCGTACTTTATTTTTTCATTATAATATTTATTCTTATGGCCTGTGGTGGAGGCGGTGATGATTCATCCAATACACCCAGCCCATCACCCAGCCCAAGTGCAATGGTCTTTTTCGAGGATGATTTTGAGGGCGACCCAAGCAATTGGATATGTACCGACGGACCTCTCAGTAAGTGGGAGGACAACTATGTAGATCCTTGCACAACATCAATCGACGGATTCGGTGCACTGTGGAAAATGGGTCCTGGTAACAATAGTAGCAATGCTGTCTATTCTTGGAAAAAGGCAGGACTGACTAATGGATACAGGGGTGAGGGACGGAAATGGTTTACTGGAAGCGATGTGAAGACGGATATCTACCATCGCTGGTACATGAAAGTACCACCCGCTTCCTCCTTCGACAAGCGTAACGAGGAGGGCTTCAAATTCTGGCGCTACCTTATGCGGGAGGATGGATATTCAAACCCTGAAGTGATATATCTCAACGCCTATCCTAATTCCAGGTTGTTTTCTGAAACGTACCTAACTATTTTCAATTCTGATATGAGCGTATTGGTGCAGCTCGTCTCTATAGAATCCATAAACGACAACGCTTGGCATTGTTTCGAATTGCACATGACGCTCAATTCAAACGGCAATTCGAACGGGGTGGTGGAATTTTGGGTCGATGGAGTCAGGACGGCAAACAAAACAGGCATCAACTGGGGGTTTGATTCCCAGCAACCCATAGCGTTTCATAACATCGATTTTGGAATTGGAAACGTGTCAGATTCCGACTGGTTTCAGACAGAGTGGTCTGCGATAGGATTTGACGACATCGCTGTATCGACTACCAGGGTGGGCTGCAAATAGAAAGAGTGGTAAGAAAAGAAAACTGTAAACCCTCTAGGGGTAATATATCTCCACTTGCAGAAAGCCAAAAGGACAGGCTGAAATTATTAATTATGCAATAGCGTTGACGATCAAATTATAAACATTTAGGCGAGGCAAATAGTATAGCGTTCACATTTCATTCAGTAATTCTTGTGGCTGTCCTTGAAATGAAGGGGTATCGTAATATTTCTTCTGTTTTTGTGAGACGATCTTTTGCGATATGCATTTGTTGCATGGCGCGTCTTTTAATAAAGTATAATCACATCATTATAAGGGATAACTCAGTCCCCCCTTTTTCATTCAGCATTATTCTGCTGTGCTTAGGTGCTATGTCTCGGATTACTAACAGGAGTATCGTTTCCGCATATGCCAAGCGCTAATTATAATTTTACAACGTATATTGCCTGCCTTCTCGCGCTCATTCTCTTCGTTTTCAACGTTTACTATTTTTTCATTTGGCGCGACGTCGGTATCTCATTTTATATAAAGAAGGTATTGTACCCGACAAAAGATGCCGTATTGATGTCGCGCGAGTACAAAGATCAGGTTGATCAATATGCATATCTAAATCAGACGGCAGGCGCAGTGGACTCTGTGCTCTTGGGCGATAGCAATACAAAAGGTTTCAACGTTCATGAATACTTTCCCGGGTATTCTGTTCTCAATCGCGGAATATATTCAGATACTACGGTGAGTCTTTTGGAAAGGCTGGACAAAAACGTCAATAATCTGAAAATACGTAAATTGTTTTTGCTTATTGGTTATAACGATATACAGTACCGTTCTAATGCGGAGATCGTTGCCAATATGTCCATGATTTTCGATCGAATAAGTGCCGAAAAAGTATTTCTCCAAAGCATCTTGCCGGTCGAAGCAAAAAGTAAAGATACTAATCTGCGCATTAATGACTTGAACGAAGACTTGAAAAGGCTTTGTACCACAAAGGGTGTTGCGTATATAGACTTGCACAGGCATTTTCTGGATGAAACAGGAGGGCTTTCAGCCAAATATTCAATAGATGGCCGACACCTGAGCGGGTCAGGCTATCGCTTGTGGAAAGAATTACTTCGGGAGAAACTATGAACAATGAAAAGAACTTTATAGGGTCCCTCAAATCCAGGTTATGATTCGGCAGATGTCCCGGCTCACACACAACATCGGTCGAAATCGTATATTTTCCGTCGATGTCCTAAAGGGCTTCGCGATGGTGCTGGTGATACTTCAACACTCTTATCTCAGCGTCAACATGAAGTCGATCCCTCCTTTGTTTGACTTCTTCACGTGGAATGTAACCGGTCTCGCAGCAGTGGCCTTTGTATCCATTTCCGGGATGATGTACAGCTATTTCCTCTACACGCACACCGACTGGAGGCTGGCTTACCATCGTTATGCCAGGCGCGCCGCATTTCTGCTCCTCGCCGCGCACCCCGTTATCAATGTGGTCAGCTATTATTTCAATGCGGCCGGGAAGCAGTATTCTTCGAGCTATGAGGTGTTCCTCAGTCTCATCGTGTTCAATTTCCCGATTACGGATATGATCGCTCTCTGTCTACTTATGGCGCCTGTGTTTATCATCGGGATGGGGCATCTCCAGCGATCTGTGGCAATATCTGCCATGCTTTTGTCCGCCGTATTCATCAGGGCCTCTGTGATCCCAGTCGATTTACGTTGGTCGATTCTGCAGGAGATAACATTCGGCGGGTTAGGCGTGCCCATGGTGTTCTGGTTTCCCCTTATACCGTGGCTGGCGATATTCCTGTCAGGTTCTTTTGCGGGTTATGCCCTGGCGTGCCATAAGAAAGGGTCGCTGGAAGTATCTGCAATGGTGAAGATGATCAACAGAGGCGGTCTCTTGTTGGCCGTCTGCGGTGTCGTGCTCACGATAGGCTATAAAATGCTGAAGATCGCCTTTGGAGGCGACTGGAGCCCCAATCTATTTCTTGCCCTTTATCCGGGCCAAACAACTGCGCTTCTACCGGGCTATCTGGCTGTGCTTGCGCTACTGTTTGCCGTACTGGTGCAGCAGATCGATATTTCCGTGCGATATAATCGTTTATTTTGGCTGTTGTCCATCCTGGGAAGGACATCTCTCTTCACATACGTAGTCCAGTTTGCCGTTGTTGAAAGTGTGCCTGCGATACTCGGCTTCAAGGGCACACTCACTCTTGCCGGCTTCTTCATCTTGTTTTCGTCAGGTCTGGTTGTTGTGTGGATACTCGCGTATCTGTATGGACGCCTGAGGAATTGGTTTTCGCCTAACGATTATGCCGAATTCATCAACACAGCAAGAGTACTTCGTCAAAGTGCCTAGACCCTGGATAATTTCGTGATACCTCGCATGCGGTTGTATATTCTGATCAATAGGTAATGAGGGGGTGCTTAATATGGAAAGGAGAGAAAAAGGAATAGTCACCTCGAGTGTATTCTTGCTTCTTTCAATGTTTCTACTGGCAGTTTGGGGATGCGGCGGCGAGGGTGTGTTTGTAGCAAGAAACGGATCTCCTGCGGGTAGCAAGCTGCCGAGGCCGACAGGCGGAATCATTGTTGACCATCAATGCACAAAGCTGGATCGAATCCCGGCGCAGTGGCTTCAGGCTGCAAGGGCAAAAATACAAATCGCTTACGGCCATACCTCCCACGGCAGTCAGCTGGTAACAGGCATGGAGGGGCTGGTGCGTTTTAAGGGGTCTTTGTATGCGTTCAACAAGGGAGGCGCAGGAGGAGCCCTCGATTTGCGGGATACCCCTTTTTCCGAAGCCTATATGGATCTCGGCTACCCGGATAGAACGAAATGGGTCAAGGATACGAGAATCTACCTCGAATCACACCCTGAAGTGAATGTCATCATCTGGTCATGGTGCGGGCAGGTCGATGCATCTGAATCAGAGATTGAACTGTATTTAAACCTAATGAACGCATTGGAAAGGGATCATCCAAACGTTCACTTTGTATACATGACGGGACACCTGGATGGCACGGGACTTCGCGGCAATGTTCACAGACGGAATGAACAGATCAGGGCTTATTGCCGGACGAACAATAAAATACTGTATGATTTTGCCGATATTGAAACATGGAATCCTGACGGCGTTTATTACGGGGACAAATATCCGAATGACAACTGCGACTATTCAAGGCAGGGCGACGGCAAAAGGGATGGGAATTGGGCATTAGAGTGGCAAAAGGCGCATGTGGAAGGGGCCGACTGGTATAACTGTGAAGCCGCGCATTCTCAACCGCTGAATGCGAATCTAAAGGCATATGCTGCCTGGTGGCTATGGGCAAGACTGGCTGGGTGGGACGGGCGCTAGGAAGTCAGCCATCAAGTATCATTTATGGATGTGATTCAGTCGAGTTGACGCTGTGCCGTATGAAAGCTATCGTGCGATTCCTTCCACTTCGCTGGAGAACGTGCTCTCATACCCGTAAGTATTATACGCAGTGACGGCAATATGATATTTTTGCCCTTTGGTGAGTCCGGTCAATTTGTAATTCACTATATCTGTAAGCGGCTGCGCGGCAAGTCCAATGACAACAGAACGTGTATAGCTTTTTGAAGAGATTCCATAATAGACCTTGTATCCTGCCAGATCAGTTTCCCGGTTTGCATTCCATTGCAGGGATATCTGCCCGTAATACAGGGCGCAAAATCCGTACCACCCTGAAACGCCGAGCAGCAATGCCAAGACAATGAACATTGCTAAGCGTATCATGCATTTCCGAGGGCGTGACATTGAAGTGGCTTTCCTTTAATGCAGAATTACTATCTATATTGGTGATAATCGTCAACATAAAATATCATTTCCGCGAATTGATCGGTAGAAAGTGGGGATCAGATTGAATTCATGAGAATACTGGTCACAGGTTCAGCCGGATTCATCGGCTTTCATCTTGCGAAAAGACTGCTGGAGGATGGACACGAGGTTATCGGGATGGATAACCTCAATGATTACTATGCGGTCCAACTCAAGGAAGACCGTTTGGCTATTCTGAAAAAAACCCCCGCGTTCCGATTCTGCTTTATCGATCTTGCCGATCGACAGGGGATGGCGGATTTATTCAGAACTGAAAAACCCGAGGTCGTGGTGAATTTAGCCGCACAAGCCGGCGTTCGATATTCTTTGGAAAATCCCCACGCTTACGTGAATAGCAACCTCGCGGGCTTCACGAACATCCTCGAGGGATGCAGGCATAATGGGGTAAAGCATCTTGTCTACGCATCTTCCAGCTCGGTCTACGGCGCAAATACGTCAATGCCCTTTTCAGTGCATCATAATGTCGATCACCCCATCAGCCTCTATGCGGCCACAAAGAAGGCCAACGAATTGATGGCCCACACCTATGCGGCTCTTTATAAACTGCCCTGCACGGGCCTTCGCTTCTTCACGGTGTACGGGCCCTGGGGAAGGCCCGATATGGCGCTCTTCCTGTTTACGAAGGCAATCCTGGAGGGCAGGCCGATCGATGTCTACAACAACGGCAAGATGAGACGGGACTTCACGTACATCGACGACATCATCGAGGGGGTTGTCCGTGTCATGGCCAGGATCCCCTGTGGTTCTCCGGAATGGACCGGAAACAAGCCCGACCCGGCGAGCAGCTTTGCTCCCTACCGGTTGTTCAATATCGGGAACAATCAGCCCGTGGAGCTGATGGATTTCATCGCGGCGCTGGAAGATCATCTGGGGAGGAAGGCGCAGATGCGTCTTCTTCCCATGCAGCCGGGCGACGTGCCAGAGACCTACGCAGATGTGGATGACCTGATGGCCGAGGTGGGGTTCAAGCCCGGAACTTCCATTCGGGAAGGGATCGGCAAGTTTGTTGAATGGTATAGGGAATATTATAAGAAGTGAGGGAAGTGAAAGAAGTGCAGGAAGTGGGGGAAGTGAGGGACAGCAGTGATGCAGTTCAATAAGTTCAGGATTCTTGCAAAATGTATTTCGCTTGTATTTGCGCATAATATTCTCTAGACTGCTGCGTAACACTATGGGAGACGGAAACACATGAAAAAAGAATTTACAGTTATCATTGAACAAGACGAAGAAGGGTATTTCGTCTCTGAGGTCCCTGAACTCCCGGGTTGCCATACGCAGGCTAAATCCATGGATGAATTGCTGGAAAGGACCCGCGAGGCAATTTCCCTTTGCCTTGAAATCTATAAAGGACGTCGCACCAGAACTAATCTGGTCGGAGTGCAAAGGATCGCCCTATGAGCAAATTCCCCGCTTTATCAGGCCGTGCAATCATCGATGTTCTGAAAAAAAGCGGATTTGTTGTTAAACGACAGAAGGGTAGTCATGTATTTCTGAGTCATCTTGACGGACGGGCAACGGTCGTACCCATCCACTCCGGTGAAACAATTGGGCCAGGTCTGTTTGCCAAGATTTTGAGGGATACGGACCTCACGCGCGCCGATTTTGTCAAGCCTATCAAAAAATAGCAGAAAACATGGCAGGCAGGAGAAGCCGTCCACTTTTCACCCCTTCACGATTTCATCACTCCCATTCATTCAGCCTTGAATATTTCCAAATATCATCTCTGCCCAGGAAGAAGTGAGGGAAGTGTGCCGCTATGCGGCAGGGGGGGAAGTGAGAGAAGTGAAAGAAGTGAGAGAAGTTAAGGCCGCTAAGCCTTTAAGATAAGAAAAGAAAACAAAAAGAGAAAAGAGCGAATTTATGCGGATATTGGTGACGGGCGGGGCGGGGTATATTGGCAGCCATGCGGTCAAAGCATTGGGAAGGGCAGGGCACGAGATATGCGTGTTCGATAATCTCTCAACGGGGCATGAATGGGCCGTCTTGTCAGGAAAGTTGGTGAGGGGGGATCTGGAAGACCGCTCCGCTATCGACCTGGTACTCCGGGATTTCAGGCCAGATGCGGTCATCCACTTTGCAGCCTACATCCAGGTGGAGGAGTCCGTCAGGGAGCCGCTGAAGTATTATAGAAACAACGTGGCCAACACACTGAATCTTCTGGAGGGAATGCGGGCTAACGGCGTCGGGAATTTTATCTACTCCTCTACGGCGGCCGTCTATGGCATCCCCGAGAAAATTCCGGTATCGGAAGAAGCCCCCATGCTGCCCATCAACCCCTACGGAATGACAAAGGTCATGATCGAACATGTGCTGGCCGATCTGACGGCAGCGACGGATTTCCGGTATGTGGCTCTCCGGTATTTCAATGTTGCGGGTGCTGATTCAGGCGGTCAGTTGGGTCAGGCATATAAGGAGGCCACGCATCTAATTACGCGGGCTCTGAAAGCTGCTCTGGGTGAATATCCCAAATTGTATGTCTATGGGACAGATTACCCGACGCCGGACGGCACATGCATTCGGGATTACATCCACGTGGACGACCTCGCGGATGCCCACGTGAGGGCAATGGATCATCTTCTTGGAACTGGAAAGAGCGCTGTCATGAATTGCGGCTACGGCTCCGGCTATTCAGTAAAGGAGGTCGTCGACACGGCGAAATGGGTCACAGGCATCGATTTCCACGTGGAAGAGACAGGCAGAAGGGCAGGGGACCCGCCGGCTCTGATTGCCGACAGCTCGAAGTTAAAGCAAACGACGGGTTGGACACCGAAGCACAACGATCTCGAATATATCATCAGGACGGCGTGGGAGTGGGAGAAGAAACTGAAGAAGAAGTGAGTGGAGAGAAAGCAGTGCGGAAGTGCTGGAGTGCGGCAGTGCGTGAGTGAAGAGCAAGAAACATGGGATATGTAAAGAGTTATCGGGAGCTTCTGGTATGGCGAAAGGCCGACGAGCTAGCTGTCAGAGTATATAGAATCAGTTCGAAATTTCCTAAAGAGTACCTGTTCGACCTCACGAATCAACTTCGCCGGGCGGCGTTATCTATTCCAACGAATTTAGCGGAAGGATGTGCAAGCGATCACACAGGAGAGCTTCTTCAATTTATCAATATATCCAATAGATCCCTCAGTGAGACAAGATATTTACTGGAATTCGCCCACAAAATGGGCCTAATCAAATCAGAGGAAATGTCGAACCTCGATTGTGCATGTCTCGAGATATCGAAGATGCTCAGGTCGCTGTCTATTTCCATAAAGAAGAGAAAAGCCGATAGCCACAGCAGTTAGTTTCATTCTCCACCACATCATCCAAACATAGCGGAAATACCGATAAACTAAATGCGTTCAACGAAGACAGAACCCATGCCAGTGACTTCAAGGACGGCGTATTGGATTCGTTGCATCAGTTCCGGTTCGAGGGTGGCAAGCGGGCCGGAGGTAAGGCGTTTGTTGTCAATGGCTCGTATCTGATCAATCAGAAGGTCGGAATTCCTTTCGAGTTGCTCCTGTGCCTTGACTCGCACCCTCAGCGGTTCGACATCGTCGATGAGATTAGTCGTCAGCGGGATGATGATTGTGGATGGATGTCCCGCGTCGAGAAGGGCCTGGTCTTGAAGGATCAGAACAGGTCTGGTCTTGCCGGGTTCGGTCCCTTTGCCAGGGTTGAGATTTGCCAGCCAGATTGTGCCTCGCTCAATATTCCGGGTCATGTTCCACCTCGCTGAACTCCGCATTTACCCGGATGCTTTCCTTTCGGACACGGTTGCTGAGCTTCATGATCCTCTCCCTGCGACTGTCTTCATGAACCTTGCGGTTCATTGCCAGGATCGCGCGCCGGAGATATTCCGTGCGGGGAACCTTAAGATCTTTCGCAATCTTATCCACGTCATGAAGGATTTCATCCGGAAGCCTTATGGAGATTGTAGTCATGCTCGTATTTCCTTTCGAATGTTTATATGTAATATATAATGTGATACGGATTGTGTCAAATAGTATTCACCCGCCTGTAATGGTTTTGAAGTAAATTCATGAATATCAGTGTGTTGCTGGCATATGTGGCGGCGGCGGCGACGGCTGCACTGGCTGTCTACGTCGTCTCGAGGGACCCGAAAAACGTCGTTCCGCGCTTCTTTGCGGCGGGCATGGCCCTGCTTGTGATCGAGTCGGCAGTGTCAGCCATGGCCCTGCAGTCGGCGGATCCCGCGGTGTTTTTGCTGTGGTATCGGGCAAAGACGATCGCTACATCGATGCTTCCGGGCTGCTGGCTTCTCTTCAGCCTCGCCTACGGCAGGGTAAATTACCGAGAGATCCTCACCCAGTGGGTCTCTGTCGTGATTGCCGTGTATGTCATCCCGGCAACCCTTGCTGTATTCCTTTGGGGCTACTGGCACGAGGGGCCGCCGTTGCTGGAGCAGGAATCGCGGTGGTATCTGGCCCTGGGTTGGGCGGGTTACGTCTGGTCGCTGGCCATCATCGCAGGTGCGATCCTGGTTGTGATGAACCTGGAGCAGACCCTGCGGCACTCGACGGGCCGCAAGCGATGGCAGATCAAGTTCATGATCATCGGCGTCGGCGCCCTCTTCGGGGTGCGCATCTACAACAGCAGCCTGGCCATCCTCTACAACCAGGTCGGGGCGGACAACCTCGCCCTGAATGCGGCAGTGCTCCTCATGGCCGATACCCTCATCGCGGTGTCCGCCCTTCGGGACCGCGAAATGAAGGTCGACATCTACCTGTCGCACACCTTCCTTTACAACTCGATGACGATCATCCTCGTCGGCGCCTACTTCATCGGCGTAGGCCTGCTTGCCTGGCTGGCGCAAGTCTGGATCGGAAGCCGGAGCCTGCCGATGACGGCGTTCCTGCTTTTTGTGGCGATCATGGGCCTGGGTGCGCTCCTGTTGTCCGGAAGCGTGCGGATGAAACGGAAGCACTTCGTGAGCCGCTTGTTCGAGAGGCCGCTGTACGACTACAGGCAGGTCTGGGCCGAGTTCACGGAGGCGACGTCCACTCTCTCGACAACGAAGGACCTGGGTTCCGCGGTGGTGAACATGGTTTCGGAGACCCTCGATTGTCTGTCCGTCAGCCTGTGGGTTACGGAGGAGAGCCGGGACGGCCTTGTGTTTGTCGCCTCCACAGCCCTTACGGAGGAGCGGGCCCGGACGATGAAGCTGACGGGCCAGGACGGGGCGGAGCTGCTTCTCGCCCTCTGGGATCGCGAGATGCCGGTGGATTTCGGCGGAGCGAGCGAAGAATGGGTCCCGGACTTCAGGGAAAGCCATGCGGCCGCACTGGAGGAGGCGCGCATCCGATATGCCGTCGCCTTGCGCGCAGCGACGCGGCCGATCGGCGTCATGACCCTGAGCGGGCGCAACCGGGACGCGCCCCTCACGGCGCAGGACCAGGAGCTGCTCAGGACGATTGCCGACCAGACCGCATCGAGCCTGCTGCGCCTGCGCCTGGCGGACCAGCTCAACCGGGCGAAGGCCCTGGAGGCCCTCCAGACGATGTCGGCCTTCTTCATGCACGATTTGAAGAACCTGGGCTCGAAGCTCTCCCTCGTCATGCAGAACCTGCCCGTTCATTTCGAAAACCCGGAATTCCGAAAGGACGCGATCCGGTCCGTGACGCAAAGCGTCGAGAAGATCAACAGCATGTGCAGCCGCTTGACCCTTCTGAGCGAGAGGAGCAGGGTGTTGCCCCGGGAGTCGAACCTCGACCGGATCGTGACGGATTCCGTGAAAAACCTCGAAGGGCTGCTCAAGGTGCCCGTGCAGTGTTCGCTGGGGCGCGTGCACGATCTGCACATCGACGGCGAGCAGATGCAGAAGGTCATCGGCAACCTTCTGCTCAACGCGAGCGAGGCAATATCGGAGGACGGCAAGATCACCGTGGCGACCTCGATGGGCGACGGCTGGGCGCAGCTGGTTGTAAGCGACACGGGTTGCGGCATGTCCCGGGAATTCGTCCAGGCACGCCTGTTCAAGCCTTTCCAGACGACAAAGCCGAAAGGCATGGGGATCGGTCTTTTTCACTGCAAGACGATCGTGGAGGCCCATGGGGGGCGGATCGAGGTGGAAAGCGAAGAAGGGAAAGGCAGCACGTTCAGGGTGTTTCTGCCGGGGAAGAGGTGAGGGTCTGTAGAGGAAGTGGCAAAAGTGGCAAGAGTGACAAGGCGGCTGCGCCGCAGTGACAAGAGTGGCAACAGGGCCGCTGCGCGGCAGTGACAAAAGTGGCAATAATGACAAGAGACGGGTCTGGTCCTGTCAGCGGCAATCTGTAATCGCAGGGGAGGGAACGAGTCGTGTCCGGGGAATTCGCGAAAGAGAACATCCTTAAAGAGCAGGAAGCACTGGCTTCGGGCTCCTCGCATCACGCGCAGAGGCTTCGCCTGCTGATCGTCGAAGACGATGAGGACGTGCGCACCCAGATGAAGTGGGCGCTCGCCGCGGAGTGCGACATCGCGCTTGCGGGCGATCGGGCGAGCGCCCTTGCGGAGCTGCGCGAGCAGAAACCGTCCGTCATGGTGCTGGACCTCGGCCTGCCGCCGCACCCGGCGAGTGTCGAGGAGGGGTTTGCCGTCCTGGCCGAAGCCCTTGCCGCGGATCCGTTCCTGAAGATCGTCATCGTTACGGGACGCTCAGAGAAGGAGCATGCCCTGAAAGCGGTATCGGGCGGGGCCTACGACATTCTCTACAAACCGATCGATATCGGCGAACTCAAGACGATCCTGAGACGGGCGCAACACGTCTCGACGCTCGAGCGGGAAAACGCAGAGCTCCAGATGAAATCGCAGGATGATGCGTTCGAGGGAATGCTGGGGACAAGCGCCAGGATGCAGGAGGTCTTTGCGACGGTCCGCAAGGTGTCGAGCACCGATGTACCCGTCCTGATCACGGGCGAAAGCGGGACGGGAAAGGAACTCGTCGCACAGGCAATCCACCGCCAGAGCCAGTACCGCAACGGGCCTTTCGTCGTCATCAACTGCGGGGCCATCCCGGAGAATCTCCTGGAGAGCGAGCTCTTCGGTCATGAGAAGGGAGCGTACACGGGGGCCCACGTGCAGCGCAAGGGACGCTTCGAGCTGGCCGACGGCGGGACGCTCTTTCTCGACGAGATTGGCGAGCTTTCCCTGACGTTGCAGGTCAAGTTGCTGCGCTTCCTCCAGGAGCAGGTCATCGAGAGGGTCGGCGGCCGCGACCAGATCCGGGTCGATGTCCGGATCGTGGCGGCAACGAACAAGGACCTCAAGCAGGCCATGCAGGAGGGCAAATTCCGCGAGGATCTTTTCTTCCGGCTGAGCGTCGTGTCGATCTACCTGCCTTCTCTCAAGGAGCGGGACGACGACGTTCTCGTTCTGGCCCACGCCTTCCTGCAGCGCGCCGTCAGGGAGAACCGGAAGAAGATTACCGGATTCACGCAGCCGGCCATTGCCGCCATTGCCGCCTACCCGTGGCCGGGAAACGTCCGTGAACTCGAGAACCGGGTCAAGAGGGCCGTGATCATGGCCGAGGGCCGCAAGGTGAAGCCCGTGGATCTCGAGCTGGAAGAGCCGGCAGGCCGGTTCGAGGGGATGACGCTGCGGTCGGCAAGGGAGACCCTGGAGAGGGAGATGATCCTGAAGGTGCTTGCGCGCCAGAAGGACAACATCACCCGGGCCGCCGAGGAACTGGGGATCAGCCGGCCGACGCTCTATGAATTGATGGAAAAGCTGGGGATAGAGAGGAGATAGGCCGCCCTTCAGGAACTGGCTTGAACTTGGAAGGCCGCTCATCATGCGGGTCTGCGATGGGCAGAAACCCGCGAAAACGCAAGAGGCAGAGCACAAGCGGCTCTGCCTCTTGCGTTTGCTATTCCAAATCATTCATGTTATTTTCTGCGGCGCGTGGCGGCAAAGCCGACAAGTCCCAACCCGAGGAGAAGCATTGTCGTCGGTTCGGGCACGGCAGCTACACTCACGTTGTCCACAGCAAAGAGACTATTGGTCGAACCGAGCCAAGGGCTCGATTCGTACAAACTGAAAATCAATTCCCCTGTTGTCGCATCGATACCGAACCAATTTGCGACATTGACCACGCCATAGTAGGTGCCCGACGAATAATCACCCGGGGACGATGCTTCCAAAAGTTCATTTGCGGTGGAGAAGAACCAAAAACTCTGTTTCAGGGCGGCCAGCGCCGTGTCAGCTTGAAAGGGTGCCGTATCAGAGCCCGCGAAGGTGTAGCTGAAGGAAACCGCAAGTTGGTCAACGCCGACCGGGATTGCAAAGGATTGCCTCAGAAAACTCGCTCCTGACGAGGTATCAGAACCGAGTACGGCATAATAACCGCTCATAGGGCTTCCTAAAGTGTTTTCTCGATCGACATCTCCAGATGTTATCCATCCGACCGACAGCGGCGAATCAAAATCTCCGTTTACAATGAAATTCGCCTGAGATGTTGTGGTAAAGCCAAGTAATAAAAATACTACAGCGACCAGGACAGAGTACTTTCTCATTGATCCTCACCTCCATAACGTCATATGCAACAATGCTTATTATCAACACCGGTACGTCTCATTTGTTGCACTTTATTGCAAAAAGATAGCCAGGAATGTAAGCCCGCGTAATGGTTGAGCGTTCTTTAAAATAAAGTGTTGATCAGGCATAAAAATCCGTAAGAAAACCCGACGCCTTCCTGAGAACGATATTGCCTTTTTGCAACCACGTATTCAAATTTGTTGCGGTTTTTCCTTTGAAGGAATTGTAAAATTTCTTTACGGCGATTGAATTCCTCGGCTCGTTTTAGAGTGTAGCTTCAGTGTCCTGAATGGATTTTTTCTGATTGAGACTCTATGTGGGGGTAGCAATACCGTTCTGATCTGGAAGGACGTACTCCGCCTTCCGTTTTCGGCGGTTTTTGTCGGTAAAGTTTACAATGTATTTTCTGCAACCGAAATCGTATAAGCTGCGGATATACGAAGTTATTTACATAAAATTTTGTTGATAAGTTTTTACATGCTGATTATTGTCGGTTTATTTTACAGATAAGACTTTTATCTTAGACCGTTCTGAGTGCGGCGATTCTTCGCCGGTTCTCTGCGACAACTGAAATAATCCTTTGATAACAGTAAAGTAGAGCTGGAATCGACAGGACTGGCTAGGGGGATCTCGGGGGTGGTACGGAGTTTGCCTACTGTATGTCCCGAGAGAGAAAAGGAGGGGCATATGAAAAAGCAAACAATTATCATCTGTGCGGCGGCGGTGTGTCTTGTCCTGATGCCGGTCGCAGCCTACTCTCTTCCCGTTTCAGGGGCAGGAATAAATGGGGGCAGCTTCACCGGATCGATCGATATTGTATACCGTAACGACAACAGTCTGAACGCGGGCACGCCTTGGCTGATCATCAGCCTGACAAACTCGAGCGCAAAGGATAATTTGTTTATTTCAGGGTATACGCTGCCCGGCGGTGTCACATCGGTAATTGGTCCGGTCGGCACGGGGGATACGTGGTCGGGCCGTCAATCCTTGTTGATTGCCAATCGCAGTATATCGGTTGAAAGCATGATAAGCGGTTTCGTTGTCCTTTTCAGTGACAGTTCGGGACAGCTGATCGATAAGGCCCCCGTTGCCGTGCCCGAGCCGTCGACCATGCTGCTGCTCGGATTCGGTCTCCTTGCAGTCGGGGCCGGTTTGAGAAAAAGATCGTAAAGATCAGTCCGAGGGGGAAGTCAGGAGGGCAAAAACGCCGCGAAAGCGGCGTTTTTTTTGAAAAACTGCCTTACAGATCATACAGCCGAAGCCTCGTTCCACCCGCCGGGAAGAGTATATCACGGATCCCGCCATGCATC
>Ga0302249_1000221_pt1 | contig 54387 bp, 42 predicted proteins | sample AAG_UR_Val_MG_FD_193531 | JGI IMG/M metagenome (GOLD analysis project Ga0302249, IMG submission 193531) | Enriched activated sludge microbial communities from anaerobic digester in WTTP, New Holstein, Wisconsin, United States - AAG_UR_Val | ecosystem: Engineered > Bioreactor > Anaerobic >... | reverse complement strand
CAACTGGCCGGCAACGCTCAACGCCCGTGGCCACAACACATCAGGGCACTGAATACGGCAGACAAAAGTTGGCCCCGGCTAAGCATGACTAGATCGCCAATACCATCAGAACGCGATGCTGGCAAGCAAACCTGCAGCGCAGCTTAACCGCCAGGCCATTTATTCGGGAAGCAAGCCGGGCGGCGGGCAGGATTGGCGAACCGAATACAACGCGTTAGATACAGGAACTGGCGCGCGGAGATGGAGGTTTAAACTGGCGGGCGAGAACTTATGGCATTATAATAGTGGCAGCATGAAAATTGTTGTTGCTGGTGGAAGCGGATTGATCGGAACCAAATTGGTCAAGTTTTTCAGGGAGCAAGGCCATTCCGTAACACCTGTCTCGCGCAGGCAGGGAGTCAACGCCTTCACCGGGGAGGGGCTGGCGGCGGCGCTGGCCGGAGCGCAAGTGGTGGTGGACGTGCTGAATTTGCACTCGCCCGAGGACCAGGCGGTGATGGAATTTTTTACCACCACCACCCGCAACCTCCTGGCCGCGGAAGCCGGCGCCGGCGTTGCGCATCACGTGCTGCTCTCGGTCGTCGGCGTGGATCGCGTGCCGGACAACGGCCATTATCGGGCGAAGGTGGCGCAAGAACAGCTCGTCCAGGCCGCGCGAATTCCGTACACCATCGTCCGCGCAACGCAGTTCTTTGAGTTCATCAAGACGATTATTGATCTGGCCACGATCGGGGAAACGGTCCGGCTGCCCGCCGCGGGGATGCAACCCATCCTCGCGGACGAAGTGGTTGCCGTGCTGGCCGACATAGCATTGCAAGCGCCCCGGAACGGCATCGTGGAGTTGGCCGGCCCGGAACTGATCCGGCAGGACGAGTTGGCGCGTCGTTTTTTGAAAGCGACGCATGACGCCCGAAACGTGGTGACCGACCCCCGCGCCCGCTATTTCGGGGCCGTGCTGCAGGAACGCAGCCTGGTGCCCGGGCCAAACGCGCGCCTGGGGACGGCGCGCATAGACGATTGGCTCCGGCAGTTGCCGAAGGCTTCATAATCGCCGGGCGGTATTCCCTCGCTGCGCCCCGGAGAGGCCGTCAGATAACGCCCAACGAACAATGGGGCCGAAGCACCCTGCCCCTTTGAGGCGCACAACTCCCTCCGCTCGGGCTCGTACCACAACGCCCGAAAGCAACTCTACGTAACGGCATGGACCGCCCGGTGTCCTTTTATGCGCCAATCATGCGTTTTGAGTGCGAGTCGGGGCGAAAAAGCGGGAAAATCTGAAACTTTCAAGGAGGACGTGGAATTGGAGCGGGTGAAGGGAATCGAACCCTCATCTCAGGCTTGGGAAGCCCGCATTCTACCACTGAACCACACCCGCTTCAGTGACCAGGCTCATTTGTAGCATAACCCGCCGGGGCTGGCAAGGGTTGTTTGCGTCTTGCTGGCGCCTTATTGCGGCGGAGTCCGCGGGGCGCGGGGGGCGACGGCGGGCGTTTCCGGCGGGCGAAGTTCGGCGGCGCATTTTTGGATTTTTGCGATGGCCTCCGCCAGGCCGCGCTGCGCCAGCGGCGAGAACGTTTCGCCGATGCCAAGGTCCGCGACGGGAATGGTCAGCCACCAGGCTTCGGGCACGCGGCCATATACGTCCCGAGCCAGCGCCAGCAAGGTTGCCGGGCTCGCCGCGTGCGCCACGACTTGCGAACTGACCGCTGGTGCTAAGGGGCGCATCAGCACCTCGCGCGGCGCATCCACGGCCGCATCCACAAAGATCACCACGCCCGCCTGTGAAACCGCTTCCGCCAACTCCGGCGTCAACAGCGGGCAAACCAAGGCGCGCACTCCGGGAAGGGCCAGTGTGGCGATGGCTTCAGCCGCCCGAGGGCCCACCCCGTCGTCCCCGCGCAGCGTGTTGCCGTAGCCGATGACCAGCAGGCGCGTTGAGGGTTCCGATGATGGGGTTGTCATATTTCGCTTTGAGAGGATTGGAGAACCGCTGGCTGGCGAAAATTGCCGGTTGGCGATTCCGCAAAGCCCAGCCACCAGGCAATGCTCCGCTCCGGGGGCCAGCCAATGGCTGAACCGGGCGGCAACTGCGACAGGAAGAGTTGCTGAACCGCGGCAACACCGGTTGTCCGGGCGGGGCGGAACAACCTGGCCGCCGCGGGAGAACGGGCGGACAGATCGCTTGCGTTCTCCGTCACCACTGGTGCAGCCGGCCGAATCATCGCGCCTCTCCCAGCCGGGCTTTTTCCCGTGGCGGCTCTGCCGGGTCAAAACGAAGGACGCGCCCGCCCCCCGACGCCCAGCCGGGTTCAAACCGGGCATACGCAGGCGCAACAGCCTTCATCGCCGCCCCCGGCTTTCCGTCTCGGCAAAGCAGAAGGGTCCTTCTCCGTTCCGCGACCGCCGCCGCCAACTTCGCAAGCGGGTTCCCGGACTGGTGCGCATGGCTCATTCTCATAGTCCGGGCCCAGTCTGGGCCATCCCATCGCCCTGTCAACCGGAAGCTATTTTCCCCGGCCTTCGAGCTGCGCGACCAATTGGTCAAGTCCACTGAGATTATCCTGCAGGCGTGTTTGAGCGTCTTCGTCGGTGTGGTTGAGAAGGCCCAGCGGGCCCCGCCAGCCACTGTCGCGGATGATGCGCAGCAGCTTCAAATCCAGGTCCCCCTGCCCCAGCGGGATGATCTTCCGGCCGCGCTTCTCTCCGTCGCGGGTCATGCCGTTGAGGTTGAGCGCGAGCAGATGCGGTTTCATCTTCTGGAGCAGCTCGGGGAACCGGTCGAGATGGTCATGGCCGTGGTGCAGGTTATAGACGATGCCGACGTTGGTGACGCCCTGCGTTCGGAGATATTCGATAATAGCGATCTGGTTCTCCGGTTCGCCAAACCAGGCGCCGTGGTTGTAGAGCGCGACCTGGGCGCTTATCCGGCTGGCGGCGAGGGCGATGGCCCGGATGCGGGCAGCCTCGGCTTCGACGCGCGCCTGCTGCTCGGCCGGATCCCGGGTCGGCTGGCCTCCGCCGCTGACCCAGAGTTGGACGTCGCGCAACTGGTGGCGCTGGAGCACCTCCAAAATCAACCGCGCTTCGTCGTTCAGCTCCCATGGAAACCACCAGGCCAGCAACCGGATGCCATGACGTTTGAGCGCCTCCATTTCGGCATCGAACGTCGGAATGTGCTGCGCGCGATAATCGTAGGCGAACAGCTTGAACCCCAACCGCTCGAGCATCGCCGCCCGTTCTTCCGGTCCGCGCGCCCGGGCGTCGAACGGCACAATGCACCAGGCCGCCAGGTTCGTCCGGGCAAAGAGCTGATACTCGCCCGGCCGCCCCGGGGGCGGCTCGGCGGCGCAGGACAGCAGCAGCACCAGTACCCCGCTCCCCAGCCAAAGGCGGAGAAGCGCGCCCCATGCCGCTTTCCTTCGTCGCCTCCCGGGAGCCAGACCTTTCAATCTCTCATGGCGCTCTTTTCGCTCACTCAGGGCACCGTTGGCGTTCTGCATCAGGCTTCAACCTCCCTCATTCCCGGCAGCAATAGCCGCCGCAGTGCTGCCCATACGCTGTGTACAAGGGGTGTACCAGGGATGCTCGTCAGATGCCCATACTTTTGCGCCTTGTTCTCCCGGGGTACATCCCGTGTACTCCCCTTGTACATGGCCTGATGCAAAGGGGGAGAAACCTTGGCGGCAGAGGCCGAGGGCTGGGGCTTGGCGGCGGGAGCCGGTGTTGTAACTATCGCTTTTAAAGGTACTTGCCGCTTTTCAACGGAGGGCGCCGGCGGGACGATAGCGCTGAACACGCTTTCGCGGGCTTTCCAGCCGTCTTTAGTTTGGCAGGTGGCGATAAAAACCTTCTGCCCGGGGGCGGGACGCCCAAACCGGGCGGTATACAGGTCTGTAATGTCGCGCTGGCTGTCGGCCGCCGGGCACAGCAGGCCGAGGTAATAGACTCGACGGGGCTTCATCCGACCGGCGCTGCACGGCGCCTGTCCAAATACCATAATGTCTTCGCTGGCCGGGCCAATGTTCAACCGCAGGCGCGTTCCCTTTTCCGGGTCGTGGTCAATTACCAGGTCGCTGACAGGGTTGGGGCCGAAGGTGACGGGAGCCGGGGGTTCGGAGACCGGCGGCAGGCCGATGCACTGCAAGGTGCTGTTGATCTGGACGTGGAATTGCTGGCCACTCAGGTACGAGTATTGGGCAAGCGAGGGATGGCTCGGGACGGCCTGGGCGGCAGCCACCCAGCGCAGGCGCTGGTCTTCGCTCAGCGCCACGCCCCAACTGCGGGAAGCGGAGCCGAAGATCGCGCGCATGCGGTTTTGGCGTTCCGTTTTGGGGTCTCGAGGGATCGTGCGGGTGCGGGCGCATTGTCCGAACCGGGAGGGATAAAACACCACCGAAGCAAGTTTTCCGGTGCGAGGGGAATCCATTATCTTCATAAACAATAACCTTTCTCATAACGGCCGGGAGCGCGGCGGATCTGCCAGCCCAACGTGAGCTTGCAGCCCGGGCCGCCCTGCCTCCACAGCCACGGGGAAAGGGTTGCCGGAACGGGCATAGACCTCAAGCCCTTATTCATCGCGCATACCCTGGGCGCGCAAAGGCCCGCCGGCCACCGTCATCCCCCTGCTTGCCCGCGCCGGAACCGCGGGCCTCGCTTTACCTGCTGGCGCGGGATAACCGCCCCCGGGTGGCAGCGCCCACGGGAGGTTTCCCGATTACTCCCGGTCGGGTTTGGAAGGGGGAGCAAGGGCTCCCGCAGCCGCCGGGTTTTGCGGGACGCGATCCGCCTGGCCAACGGCCAAAGCCTGCAGAACCCAGGAGCCAATCCAGCGCCGGAGCAACCGCCGCCGCAGCTTGCCCCGGCCGGCGAACAGGGCCCAGGAACGGGCGCAGGCGGCGCGGTAATCCGCAAAGCGGCCCACCTTGTAGAGATCGCGCAGGTGCTCCCACACCTCGGCCTGTTCGAGGAGGCGGAAGTTGGCGCCCAACCGCTCCCGCACCCGGGGATTCGCCCGCAGGCTCTCCAGCATCAGCAAGCCCTGCGCGGCCGCCTTGCGATAATTCATGCGCGCCGAGCCGCGGACGGCGTGGAAGCGGTTCACCAGGGTGCCGCAGCACCGGAAGTCCAGGCTCGCCGCCAGGCGGATCAGCAGTTCCTTGTCCTCGCGATGGGTGAGGCGTTCGTGATACATGCCATGCTGCAGCATGTTGGGACGCGAGAGCAGAAATGCGTTGTTATGCACGAAGGGGTGGCGGATATACGCCAGCAACACGTCGCCCTCGGGAGCGGCCTGGCCCGCCCGGCGGGCTTCGTCCGCATCGGTCCCCAGGCTGGTAAAGCCATAGGCCACGCCGTTGAACGCGGGATCGCGCAGAAAAACGCCCAGCCGATCCCGCACCGAGTGCCGGGGCAACTCGTCGTCCGAGTCGAGCATACAAACGTACTCCGCGGTGGCCGCGCGAATCCCGGCGTTGCGAGCCGCTGACTTCTCCCCGTTTTGGGGCAGCACGATCCGGCGCACCCGCTCGCCAAACTGCGCGCGCACGTGGCCGGGGGTGCCATCGGTCGAGCCATCGTCCACGACGACGCACTCCGTAGCGGCATGAGATTGCGCCAGCACAGACTCGATCGCACGCGCCACCAGGGGCCAGCGGTTATAGGTGGGAATAATGACGGCGACGGTTGGGGTGGGCATGACGGTTCTCCGGCCTCAGCGGATGAGCGAAAACAGCGCGTCCAGGAACGCCTGGCGGGCGGCAGCGGCGCGCTCCTGAATGCCGTGGCGGACCAGGTCCAGCAGCGGGCGGGACGCCAGCCGTTCCGCCGTCTCCGCGGCCCGCCGCTCACGCCAGCGGCGACGGGTCAGTTCGCCAGCGTGGATGTAGAATTCGAGGGCCTCATTCATGGCATAAAAAACCCAACGCTTGTCGCGCCACGCTCCCACCACCCCGCAACTGACATCCATCTCCCGGCGGGACCAGGTTTCGCCGATGCAAATCGCCGGGATCCCCAGCCGCCAGGCGTTCACACAGACATGATAGGTGTCGCTGATCACGAAATCATACCGGCGAATACGGTCCAGGAGGTCCACCAGCGCGGGTGGCGCGGTGGATACCGGGCGCGCCAGTTCGGGGAACGCCCACCGGGAGGGCCATTCCGGAAACCGGGAGCTTCGCCAGGGCAGCCACTCCGCCCGCACTCCGCGCGCCCGGCAAACCGCGCGCGCAAACGCCAGCATCAACCGCTGCGGCACGACATTGCGGGAGAGGAAAAGGCCCGCCACGCCGCAGTCCGTTCCCGCGCGCGGGTCGGCGGCCCACTGCCGCGGGAGGCCGGCCAGACTTGCGTCTTCGAGCAACAGGGCGCAATCCACGCCCAAAAACGACTGGCTCCAGTCATTCCGCAGCCGGTTGATCAGCCGCGCCGAGAAGAGGTCGCGCATCCAGATCCCCCGGGTCTGCCGCGCCCAGCGGCGCAAGAGGTTTTCGTAGGCCGGGTCCAGGCGGTCGGCCGCGCAGTTAAAGATGAGGGTTCCGCCAAACGCCAGTGTCTGGTTCAGCATCCCGTCTGGCGAATCGGCCAGGAAGAAATGCTGATCCACGGCCGCGATCCCTTCCGCGAGCGTTGGCGTGATTCCCAGGGCAACCAACCGCCGGGCGAGTTGCTGGCGGTAGTGGGCCATGTGCAGAAAGTCGCCCCAGAAGATCACGGCGCGGCCGGCGGCCAACGCGGGAAGCCGGTTGCGGCAGGAGTGATAAGCAAACGGCAGCGCTTCGCGCGCGGCAAATTCCTGCTGCTGGCGGGGGGAGCGATGCCGATGCTGTTCGTCCGCGGTGAACAACTGGCAGAAGCGCACGTCCACGTCCGGAAAATGCCGCTGCCACAGGCCGTAGAACGCCAAATCCACCGAGCCCATGCCGGGGTTGGGCGTGGGCGGCGTCGCGCAAACAACATGAACCAATCCAGACATAAAGCTCGCTGCCAGTGCGGTTAGCGCGCGGCGGCCAAGCGGAGGGGCGGCGCCTAGGCCGCCGGGCCGGCCAGTTCCCAGCCCGCGCGATACTCCCGCGCCAGGCACTGGTTGGCTTCGGCGTCAGCGCCGATCTTCGCGGCGGCGGCGTCAAAGGCCAGCCGCCGTCCCCCCAACCGCAACGACACCGCGCCCAGATTGAACGCGTCCGAGATGGGCCCGGCAAGCAGAAAGTCGCCCACGGTGGCGGGGCCTCCCTTGCAGGCCGCCACCCATGCCGCCGCGGCGTCACGCCGGGTGGGCGGCCGCGTTTGCGCCTCCGCCGTTTCCCGCGCGCTCGCCGCCGCGCGAAACTCGCGCATCTTTTTCTCCGGGATGATTTTCGGCGCCTCACCGCGGAAACCCGCGAGAATCTTCCCGCGGTCGCCCACAAACATCATCCCCTCGGACGGCAGCGCCTGGTTGTCGTGCTCCAACTCCTCCGGCGTGGGCGGGCGCAGCGAGCCGTCGTACCAAAACAGGTCGAGCGCGGGCCGGGCGCCCCGGGCGGCAAACTTGAACCGGATGGTGCAGGCCGCGGGAAAAGAGTAGTCGTTCCGGACTCGGACGGCCACCTGGTCCCGAACCGTGCAGACGTGGGTGGGGCATGATTCCACCCGGACCGGCGCCTCCAAGCCGAAGAGCTGGAACACCGGCCACAGGCTATAATGCCCCATGTCGGCCAGCGCCCCGCCGCCAAACTCGTACCATCCCCGGAAGACGGCGTGCGTATAGCAGGGATGGTACGGCCGGTCGCGCGACGGCCCCAGCCACAGCGGCCAGTCGAACCCGGCCGGCACCGGCGGCTGATCCGTCGGGATCGCGGAGTATTGGGGCCACACGGGGCGGTTAGACCAGTTATGAATCTCGCGCAAGGAGCCGATGGCGCCGCCATCAATCCAGCGCTTGATTTCCTGGATGTCCGCGCCGTCGCTGGCGGCGAGAAAATGCGTGGCCACCTTTGTCTTCCGGGCCCACTCGATCACCCACCGCGCCTCCAGCAGGCGGTTGGCCAGCGGTTTATGCATCATGACGTGCTTGCCCTGTTTCATCGCCGCAATCGCCACCGCCGCATGCAGGTGGTCGGGGGTCATCACCTTGACGGCATTCACATCCCGCTCCTGCGCCAGCAGCTCGCGAAAATCGGCGTAGGCTGTGCAGCCCCGGAACTTCTCCTCCGACCGCTGGCGGGCATAGACGGTTTCCACCACCTCCCGGGCCACTTCGCGCCCCCCGGGGATGCCCGGCTGGCCGCGCCGCCAATCCGGCTGGCGCAGCATCTCGGCGATCGCCGCGCGATGACCGTCCCGGGACCAGTCCAGGTAGTCGTGCCCGTCCTTGACCGGATCACACACGGCAACGATCTGAACCTCGGGCAAGGCGAACAGGCTTGGCAATTCCCGCAGCCCCTGCGTGCCGCAACCGATCAGGGCCAGGGTAATTTTTTCGCTGGGCGCCACAAACCCCGCGCCTCCCAGCACCCGCCGCGGCACAATCGTAAACGCCGCCGCCGCTGTCCCGCCCGTCACAATGAACTTCCGCCGGGAAACCCCGGGAGAACCGGATTGATGGCTCGTCTTGCCTGCTTTCACGGCCCAAGTCTGGCGCAAAACTTTCTGCCGCGCAATCCTTCCCGAACCGTCGGCACGCGCTTCCGTTCGGCCGCCCGGACTCCCCTGCCCCCGCCATATCCGCGCGGGATTGGCGCCTTAACAACGGCGGACGGCCAGGCGCCAGCCACGTCTCACCGGCAGGGAGCTTTCTTCCCGGCGAACGGATTACGATCCCGGGAGGGCAAAAGGGTATGGGCCGCGCTCAGCCACTCTCCGCCGAGCGCCGGGCATGATGCTATTCGGCGCGGGGCCTACTTCTTTTTGGGCGCGGGAGCCGGGGCAGTTGGAGCCGGAGAAGCCGGCGGCGAAACAGTCGCTCCCGTGGAGGTATCCACCTGCAAATTGTATTTGGTGAGCACCGGGGCAAAGTCCGGATGCGTGCGCCCGAATTCGATGATCTTCTTGACGAAATCATTCATGGCCGGGGCGCTGGTTTTCTGGTAGTCGGCGATCATTTTCGTGGCTTGCGGGCTTACGGCCGCCAGGTCTTTGCTCACGGTTCGCCATTGCCGCAGAAAATAGATATTGAGCGTCCCGCTAATCACAATGACCAGGATCAAGATGGATACCACCATGTGCTGCAGCGCGTCATACTGCGCCTGCAGGGGGTTGGCCTCGGCGGGGGAGGAGGGTTTATTGTCGAAGGAGTCCATAAGCGGCTACTTGGTTGCGGGTTTGGTTGCGGCCGGAGTCCCGGTTTTAGCCGGCTTCAGGCCGACGGATTCCAGGATGGGATCAATCGCGGGGTTTTTCTTGCTGTATTCCAGCGCGTCATTGGCCAGGGTGGCCATCACCGTCCGGTTGTTGTTAATTATGTTCAACTGCCCCTGCAGCGTCCGCAGTTGGCGGGTATTGGAAATATAAAGCCAGCACAACACGACCGAGGCGAGCGCGCTGACCAGCAGCACCCCCAGCAGCACCCTGGGCAAAGGATTGTTTTTCATATTTATGGCGCGACTCTAACGGTTTTTCCGGACTTGTCCATCCTGTTTTTTTACTTCAGAAGCCGCTTGATTTTGGTTGGGCGAAACGGCATGTTATCGTCCTTGGACAACCGGCAGCGGCCAAACGCGTGACGAACAGGCCGCGGGCCGGAGTCCGGAAAATACCTGGTTTACATTAAAGACTGTTTAGCGTGGCGAAGGAAGAACCGATTGAATTAAGCGGCTCAGTGACACAGGTGCTGCCCGGCACCATGTTCCGCGTGGCCTTGCCCAATGGCCACGAAGTGTTGGCGCATATTTCGGGGAAGATGCGCAAGAACTTCATCCGGATCAGCGTTGGCGACAAGGTCAACGTCGAAATGTCCCCCTACGACCTGGGCAAAGCGCGGATTACCTTCCGCCATAGCTGACCGCCGGCGCCAACGACGCCGGCCCTGCCCGCGCGCGGCTTTTGCCAAGTCCGGGGCGGATTTGGCTCGACATCCGCGCCGGAGCCAACATCTTCCCGGTCATGCGAATTTCATTTTTTGGCGCCACGCGCACCACGACCGGTTCGCTGTATCTCCTTGAATTAAATGGGCAACGGCTCCTGCTGGAGTGCGGCCTGTTCCAGGGGCGGCGCGGGGAATCCATCGAGCGCAACCGCACCTTCCCTTTCGACCCGAAAGCCATTAACGCGGTTGTCCTCAGCCATGCGCATGTTGATCATTGCGGCAACCTGCCCAACCTTTGCCGGCAGGGATTCGAGGGAAATATTTATTGCACCTTTGCCACCCGCGACCTGGCCAGCATCATGCTGGAGGATTCGGCGCAAATCCAACGGGATGACGCGGCGTTTGTATCCAGGAAACGCGCCAAGCGGGGCCTGCCGCCCGTCGAACCGCTGTACACCGCCCTGGATGCGGACCGGGCGGTTCGGCAGTTCGTCAGCGTGAACTACAACCGCCCGTTCCCGGTTTCCGACGGCGTCACGGTCACCTTCCACGATGCCGGCCATATTCTTGGCGCCGCGCAAGTGGCCTTCGACATCCGTGAAAACGGGCGCCAATACCGTTATCTTTTCAGCGGCGATATTGGGCGGGGCAATGACGATATTCTCCGGGATCCGGAGCGGGTGGAAGATGTGGACTACCTTCAGGTGGAAAGCACCTACGGGGCGCGCGAGCATGCGCCGAAACCCCGCGCCAACGCGGACGTCGAGCGGATGGTGCTGGAAACCCTCGGCCGGCAGGGCAAGGTTATCATTCCCTCATTCTCCGTGGGGCGGACCCAGCAGGTCGTCTATACGCTGCATCAGCTAACCCTGGCCGGGAAATTGCCCCGCGTTCCCATCTTCGTGGACAGCCCCCTGAGCGTGAATGCGACCGAAGTCTATCGGCTGCATCCCGAATGCTTCAACGAAGCCACTTACAAGTTCCTGCGCGAAAAGCAGAACCCGTTCGGGATGGAGAACCTGACTTATATCCGCGAGGTGGCCCATTCGATGAAGCTTAATGATCTGAAGGAGGCGGCGATCATTATCAGCGCCTCGGGCATGGCCGAAGCCGGGCGTATCCGCCATCATCTGGCCAACCACATCGGCAACCCGGTGAACTTGATTCTCTTCGTCGGTTATTGCGCCGAGCACACCCTGGGCGCGCAAATCCTGGCCGGCCGGAATCCTGTGAATATCTTCGGCGAACCGCACGAAGTCCGGGCCCGCATTGCCTCGATTGATTCTTTTTCCGGTCATGCCGACAAGCACGAACTGCGCCGCTACGTCGAGAATATCACGGGCGAAATCAAGCAGATTAGCGTCATTCACGGTGAAGAGGAGCAGGCCCTGGCTTTCGGCGAAACCCTGCGGCAAATGAAACCCCAAGCCCAGGTCCTCGTGCCCGAGTATCGGCAAGTGCAGGAGATTTGACTCCCGCTCCCCGCCGGCAAACGATTCCGTCGGCCCCGGCCCCGAGGCGACTCCGCCCCAACGCTTTTTAATCAGGCCGGCCAGGGACCGCGCGCGCGGGGGTGCATTTGCCAGATGTAGTCCGCTCCGGGACGGAACCCGGAAACAACGCGGCTAATCCTTGTGAGGGAGCAGGCAGGTTCTTTTCGGGATTCGTGGGTTTTATTTGGCGTCTTGCCGCCCGGTTGGCGATCTCCTACCTTTCGAGACGTTTTAATTATGTCAGCCAATTTTAGCACCGGCACGCCGGACTCCGTTCCGGCGCCGCTGCGACGGGAATTGTCCTTTGCGCTCATCGGCTGCGGCCGGGTGTCGGAAAACCACCTGGCGGCGCTCACCGCGGCGGAGGTTCCGGCCCGCCTGGTGGCTGTGGCTGACGTTGATCCATCCCGCGCCCAGCAGAAAGGAGCCAAGTATGGGGTTCCCGCCTACACGGACTTTTCGGTCATGCTGGCGGAGCATCCGGAGATTGAGGTCGTGGATATCGCCACGCCCACGGGTTATCATTCCGCGCATGTACAGGCGGTGGCGCGTTTCCAGAAGCATATCGTGGTGGAGAAACCGATGGCCCTGACCCTCGAGGACTGCGATGCGATGCTGGCGGCCTGCCGACAGAACGGGCGGCGGCTGTTTGTAGTGAAACAGAATCGTTTCAACCCCGCGGTGCAAGCCGCCCGGCGCGCTTTCACGGCCGGGCGTTTTGGCAATTTGGTGCTGGTCACCGTGCGCGTGCGGTGGCGCCGGGACCAGTCGTACTATGAAGCGGACGCCTGGCATGGCCGGTGGGCGTTGGACGGGGGGGTGATGTCGCAGCAGGCCAGTCATCATATTGACCTGCTGCAATGGTTTCTCGGCCCGATCGAGTCCGTCCAGTGCCAGGCGGCGAATCGCCTCTTGCGGTTGGAGGCGGAAGACACCGCCGTGGCTATCTTCAAGGCAGCGAGCGGCGCGCTGGGAATCCTGGAAGCCACGGTCGCCGCCCGCCCCCGGAACCTGGAAGGCTCCCTCAGCATTCTGGGCGAGAAAGGCACGGTGGTGATTGGCGGCGTGGCCGTAAACCAGATTCTCTGCTGGGAATTCACGGAGCCGCAACCGGGGGATGAGGTCATTCACCAGCAAGCATCGCAAGCCGTCCCCAACGTGTATGGCAACGGGCATGTTCCCTATCTCCGTGATGTCGCCGAGGCCATCCTCGATAACCGTCCGGGGCTCGTGGAAGGGAACGAAGGGCGCAAGAACGTGGAGATCCTCACGGCGCTCTACGAATCCGCAGCCGGAGATGGCGCGAAGCTAAGCCCCGGCTGCCCGATCGTGCGTTCACGGCTGGGCCGCGGTTAATCTAACTCCCGGCTTCACTTTCCCCCTCCCCGGCGGCGCGCGCTGTGAACATTCTACACCTGTTCAGCGACTGGAAATGGACCGGCCCCTCCGAGCCCGTGCTCAACATGTGCCGGGGCCTGCAGCAGTTGGGGCATGCCGTCACCCTGGCCTGCCCGCCCCGCGCCGGGCGCGAATCCCGCAGTATCGCTACTTTCGCCCGGGATCGCGGAGTCAACCTCAGCCACCAATTCGAACTGAATCACCATCAGGTGCTGCGCACCAGCCTGCCCGACCTCCAGCGGCTCACGCGCTTCCTGCGGCACCACCCCCTTGATATCGTTCACACTCACCTTTCGCACGATCACCTCCTGGGCGGACTGGCCGCCCGCCTGAGCGCGCGCCCGGTGGTGGTGATTCGCACCGATCATTACCGCGACTCCTTTGCCCCCGGATTCCTGAACCGCTGGCTGCTCACCCGGCTGGCGGATGGCGTGGTGACCTTCTCCGATCGAGCCCAATTACGCCTGCGGCAGCAGTTTGGGCTCGCTGCCGAACGGGTGGCCCGGATCAGCCCCGCCCTCGGTCCCGAGGCCTTCACTCCCGTGCCCGAAACGGCCCGCCGACAAATGCGCGAGGAGTTCGGGTTTCGGGATGACGAGGTCGTCCTGGGCGTCGTTGCCCGTTTCCAGAAATACCGCCGGATGGAACTGTTCCTCGCCGCGCTGGCCCAAGCCAGCCGGACAGCCCCCCAACTCAAGGCCCTGTTGGTCGGGCGCGGCGGCGACATGCAGCAGACTGTTCTGGATCCGATTCGCCAGTTCGGCCTGGAGCCGCGGGTCAAAGTGGCCGGCTACCTTACCGATCGCTACCGCGCAGCCCTGGCCAGCATGGACGGCATGGTCTTTCTCATCGCCGGCTCCGACGGCACCGCCCGCGCCATGCGCGAGGCCATGGCCCTGGGCCGCCCGATCATCGCCAACAACCTCGGGATGCTGCCGGAATTGAACGAATCCGGCAAAACGGGGCTTATCTTCAACGACACCGCCGACGACCTGGCCCGCTGCATGGTCCAACTCGCCTCTGACCCGGCGCAACGCCGCCGCCTGGGCGAGGCTGCGGCGCTCAAGGCCGCAAAAGAGTTCCGGCTGGACGCGCAAGCCGTCGCCCTGGCCGACTTTTACTCCCGACGCCAGCGTTCCCGAGTGCTTTCGGCAGCGTAATTCAACCTCTACCCTTGGGCATATGCGCCTCCCTCTGAGGCTCGCGAATTGAGATTGGCGTTTGCCCCAAATCCACACCATCTTCCCAACCCGGTTGGCATTGTTATGAGTGAGACCCAAGCAGATCGGCTGCCGCCGCCGCCCGCACCTGGGCGACGCCGCGCAAAAGCCGCGCAAATAGCCACTCTGTTTATCCCGGTGACGGTGCTGCTTTTCTTCGTTATCAGAACCACTGGTTACCCCTTGCTGAGCCGGCATGATGTTCGCGTCGGCTCGTATGTCCTGGACGCCGTGCAAAATGGCAATTGGATTATCCAAAAGGATTACGGCGGTGAAATCGCGGCCAAGCCGCCTCTCCTCACTTGGTGCGCGGCGGTGACGACGCTGCTGGCCGGCCGAATCAGCCGGGTCGCCATTCATCTGCCCGCCGCGGTTGCCCTGTGCGCCACGGCCCTGGCTCTGCTGGCCGGCGGACGCAGCCGCTTTGGCGAACGCGCCGGCTTTCTGGCCGCCATGATTTATGTGGTTTCTCCGGCCGGCTACTCGCAACTGGCCACTGCGCGCTATGACGGCTTGCTGGCGTTCATGGTCGTTTTATCAGCCTTCGCGGCTTTCCGCGCCTGGCATTGCGGTTCGGGTTGGATTTGGTTCTGGCTTGCCGCGGCAGCCGGCACCCTGGTCAAGGGGCCGCTGGCGGTTCTGTTGGGTGGAGCGGGCCTGCTGGCTTATTTCTGGGAATGGCGCACCGGTTCGCGCCTTCCCTTGCGAGGCAATCATTTCCCCGGCTTGCTTTTGTTTTTGCTGATCTGCGGCGGCTGGTTTCTGCTGGCATACGCGCAGTTGGGCCAGCCCTTGATCAACAAGATGATTGGGCGGGAACTGATCGGCGCGGCGGTGGGGGCTGAGGACGGGCCATCGCCCTGGGGGCCCCTGAAACCGCCCCGGGATTTCCTGATAACCTTTGCGCCGTGGAGCTTCGCCTGCTTGTATTCGTTTTGGCGCATCTGGAAACGGCCGGACGCGGACCCAACACGTCGCCGCTTTGAGCGTTTCCTTGCCAGCAGTCTGCTGGCGGGAATAATTGTCTTTAGCGCGGGGGGACATCGCCAGAGCCGGTTGATTGTGCCCCTGCTTCCCCTCGCCGCGCTCCTTGCCGGCCGCGAACTTGCCACACTGCTTGCTCTCTGGAGCGATCGCAAACTGTTTCGCCTGGCAGCGGTATTGGCCGTCGGAATGGGAATCGGCATCTTCATTCATGGGCATTTTCTCATGCGCCGCAGCCCCCGGGTGACGGAAACATCTGCCGCCCGGCAGACGGCGCGCTTGATCCGTGAACAGTTGGGGCCGGAGGCGCCCTTGACCTATGTGGACAGCCCGTTTGCCGTGCAATTCTACTTGAACGATGTTCGCCCGGCGGCCTCTTTCGAGCGAGCGGCGGCATTGCTGCGGGGCGGCGCGGGCGCGCTGGTGGTGGTCCGCGATGTGGATCGCTTGAGGAAACAAATGGGGCCGGATGCGGATCGCCTTCATGAAATCCTGCGCCTGCCCCCAACGGGAGAGCCTTGGATACAGGTCCTTGGCAACCAACCCCAGCCCCTCACGAACCAGCCGGTGGCCCTGCTTCTGGGTCCGCTTCGGGTGGAACTCGACTCTCTTCGCCTGCAGCGTCTGCGAATCAATTATCGGCACGGCATAGATCTGTTCGTCCACGGCAACCCGGCCCCGGGAAAGCTTCGGGTCGAGAACCAAAGCGCTTCTCCTCAATGGGTGCGCCTCCGTCTGATTGAGGCCAAGTCGGGCAGGGTGATCACGGAAACGAAACGCTCCCTTGCGCCGGGAACGGTATGGGATTTCCCCCAGGACCGCCCTCTGGCCCTGGGAAAAGGCGCGGGGCCATTCACCCTCGCGCGCGGGCCGGACTCCCGGCCTCCGGCTCCAGCAATCTCACCAGCCGGGCCATGACCTGCGTCTTGTCAGTTTTCCCACCCCGCAAATAGCCCAGCAAACGGCGGATTATGCCCGCCAGCCCCCCCCGTTGAGTTGCTTCCCGGGCCGCAGCCCGCACCAGCGGCGGATTCGCGTAGCCCCGCATAAGCGCTCGCAGGAACTCCTCGCCACCACCGCCATCGGCCCGCAGCAACGAATCGGCAATCCCCGTCAACTCCCGCCCGATAGCCCTAACCACCGGGTAGCCGGACCGATAACCGTGCTCCAAGTCGAACGCGATCAACCGTTTGTCCTGCGCGAAGAAGTGTTTGATCTGCCCATGCTCATGAACCAGCCTCGGATCGTTAAGTTCCAGTGCCCGGCGATGCCGCCGGCTTAACGCCTGGCCCAGCAACTCCACCCACGCGAGTTTTTCACCTGGCGGCCGGTTCGGATCGGCCAGCACTTTCGCCAGCACTGGAGCCGCGCAGTATTCCAGCCACAGCGCCGGCTTCTCCATCCCGGAAGGCAGCGGTCGCGCCACCAGGCGGACCACATCAAAGCCTTCGCGCGCCCATAGATCCAGAATAAGCCTCTCGGTGGCGCACCGGGTTGCAGCCGTTGCTCCCCGTTTGCCTTCGAACACCCGTTCGGAAACGTCTTTCCAGAACTCACGCCAGCGGGATCGCCGAAAACAATAGACCTTGAGCACCAGCGGCGGCTGCTCGGAGGGGAAAAAATACAACAGGTTTCCGGTTTGGCCCCGCCCGCCGGCCTGCAGCACTTCCGCTCCCGTCGGCGGTTCTGGTCGTGATCGTTTCATGGCGTTGGAGAGCCCGGGATACTGCCCCTGGAATCTTTGAGCTCAAGCTTTTGCCCGCTCCAGCTCTTCCCGGAGCAAGCGTGCCACGCTGTATTTGCTCGTCGGGCTCCTGGCTTTGGCCTTAAAGGCTCGTTCGCAGGCACGTCCAAAACGATGCAGTAGATTTGGGTGCCGCCAAAAGTACTCATACGCCCGCCCGAGCCGTTCTTTTTGCGGATAATGCCGCACCGTTTCCGGGATCAACCGTTCCCGGATTCCCGGCGGCACGCTCTTCCACAGGAACCACAAATATTGAATGATCTCGTGCGACACGTGCTCCGCCACTCGCCGGCGGCTTCGAAACGTCATCTCAAAGTCGAACCACAGGAACTCTCCGCCCGGAAGCAGCATCACGTGTTTGCCGTCGCCATTCTCGTGCGCCAGGCGCGGTTCACGCTCGCGAACCGCAATATCGTGCCGCCGACTCCACTCCAGCAACCAGGCCCGGTAAACCGCCAATCGTTCTTCCACGCTGCGGGATTCGTCCTTCATCCAATCGCCCAGCTTCGGCGCCTCCACGTATTCGAACAGCATATATCCGCCCTCGGGGCATCCCGGCGCCTCAACCCGGACCTCAGGATACGTGCCAAACACGCGGAAGCCGTGTTTCCGCCAAATGGCCATGCACTCCGCCTCGACCCGCCGCCGGGTCCTGGGCAAATACGACGTCTGCCCGGCCAGCACCACGTTCTCAAAGCTCTTGGCCAGGCAGGAAAACCAACTACGGCTGCCGTAATAAACCTTCAACACGGCCCAACCCTCGCGAAACGGTATCTTGTACAAATAATTGCCATTCTGCAGCAGCAGATACGGCTTCAAATCCGGCAACCGGATCACTTCATTGCTTTGGCTCATGCAGGCTTTTCGACTCCGTCGCCCGCGCCTGGACTTCCAAGGGCGACAGCGCCGGGCGTTCGGGGCATGAAACTACGCCAGGCCGAAAATGTCAATTCCCCCGTCATCCAAACCGCCCAGGAAGCAGCTCGTTTCCGGTAGTGCAAGAGCAGATGGCTATTCGAAGGTCTGGCAGGGACGCCTTCCTCACCCCACCCGCCGGGCCTCATCGGGAAAGCAACCGCGCGTAGAGTTGCAGGTAAGCCTGGACCATTGCTTCCACGGAACGCTCGCGTTGAACCCAATCCCGCGCAGCGGTTCTCAGCCGTTCGGCCAACTCGGCCTCCTCCAACAGGCGTAGCATCGCCTCCGCTAATCCCGCATGATCGCCCACCGGCACAAGCAGGCCGGTTTCGCCATCCCGCACCAGTTCGGGCAGCCCTCCCCCAGCAGTGGCCGCCACGGGCACGCCCGCGGCAAAAGCGTCCAGCACGATGCTGCCCAATCCCTCCATGCACGAACTTATTACAAACACGTCAAATGCGGCCAGCCACTGTTCCGCCTGCGGAATAAACCCCGGCATTAACACCGCCTCTTCCAGCTCCAACTCCCGTCGCTGCGCCAGCAGTGCTCCTCTCAGTTCGCCGTCGCCCAGAATAACAAATCGCACATCGCGCCGCCGCGCGATTAGCCCCTTGGCGGCGCGCAGCAGGGTCGCCTGATCCTTATGCCCCACCAGGGCCGCAATGTTGCCCACAAGTTTGGTGCCCGGGCCAATCCCCAAGCGGGTACGCACCGCTGCCCGATGCACGGGGGTCAGCAGCCCAGGGGCCGGCATCGGCACGGCGCTGCGAATCACGCACATTCGCTCGGGGGCAACTCCCCAGGCCGCCAGTTGGTTGGCGATGAACTGCGAAATGCACACCACCTGCGCCGCGCGCTGAAATTTATAGCGGTTGAACCAGCCTCGCCTCGGCAGAAAGTCCACCCGGCGGGTCGCCAGGAATGGCTTCCGATATCCGGGCGCAGTCAAGGCCGCCAGGCTGTGCCCGCGCCCCGTGTGGCAATGGATCAAGTCGAACTCCCTAGCGAGTCGCGGCAAGGCCAGCCCCGCCCCCAGATTATTCCCCGGAATTGCGCGAACCGGCACCCCGGCTTCCAGTGCCTTCCGCGCCAGCGGGCCATCGGAACGGCATGCAATCACGGACCCAATCCCACACGCTCTCAACCCAGCCGCCAGCAGCAGCGTCTGGCGTTCGCCGCCTCGCCAGGACTTTTCGTTGTTCAGATGGAGGATATTCATGGCCACCAGGCCCCCCACAAGCCCGGAGGGCTCTTCTTTCTTCCACAATCAGCCATCCGGCACAATCTCTTTATTAACCCCCTCGCGGCCTGGATTCGGATATCCTTGCCGAAAGGCAAAAATACCTTGTCGCCGCTCGCGGCCCCATTTACCAATGGCGCATGCAGAGTCGTCTGCCGCTTTCAGTCGCCGTCATCACCTTGAATGAAGAGGTGAACCTGCCGCGCTGTCTGGGCAGCATCCGCGACCTCGCGGCAGAACTGGTGATCGTTGATTCCGGCTCTACCGATCGAACCCAGGAAATCAGCCGCCAGATGGGCGCGCTTTTCATCGCCCAGCCCTGGCTGGGTTTTACTCGGCAAAAGAACTTCGCGCTCGAACGTTGCTCCCAGCCATGGGCGCTATGCCTGGACGCTGATGAAGCTGTGTCCCCCGAACTGGCCGAGGCAATACGGCACGCCTTTGCTTCCCCGCCCTCCGTTAACGGCTTTGAGTTGAACCGCCGCACCAGCTACCTCGGGAAATGGATCTGGCATGCCTGGTACCCGGAATGGTGCCTCCGCCTGGTTCGCCAGGAAGCGGCGCGCTGGGCCGGAGCTGATCCTCACCCCTCCCTTTCAGTCACGGGCGCCACTGCCAAATTATCCGGCGATTTGCTTCATTACTCCTACGGAGATTTGCGGGAGCATTTGGAGCGCACCCTGCGCTATGCCCGAACCTCGGCGGACGCTATGGCCTTGGCGGGTCGGCACTGCTGCTGGTATCACCTTGTCATTTCGCCTTGGCTCGCGCTGGGCAAGCGTCTCATTCTGAAGCAAGGTTTCCGGGATGGCTGGCGCGGATGGATAATCGCTTATTCTTCCTTTCTGTCGGTTTTCGCCAAATACGCGTTCCTGGCGGAGCAGCAGCGGCTGGCGCAACGCCGCCCGCAACCGCCCACCGATCTTCCGACAGGAACATCGTCCGCTTCCAAGCCCTCCGGTCCGGCTTGATGCCGGGGCGAGGCCGTGGCGCGGCCGCCTCAGGTCTCCACTATTTCCGCCGAACCGCCACTCGGCAGGATGCCTTGTCGCGCCGCCATGCTCGCGAAAACTCCACCCCGCAGCAATAACTCATCAAAGCCGCCAGATTCTACAATCCGCCCCTCAGCCAGCACAATCACCCGGTCCATCGCAGCCAGCGTTGAGAGACGGTGCGCCACTGCGATCACCGTCCGATGCTCCGCCAGCCGGTCAATCGCAGCTTGCACCTCCGCTTCCGCTTTCGAGTCCAGCGACGCCGTTGCTTCATCCAGCACCAGAATCGGCGCGTTGCGGATAAAAGCCCGCGCAATGCACAGTCGCTGGCGTTGCCCGCCGGACAGCGTTACTCCCCGCTCGCCAATCCGCGTCTCATAGCCCTGCGGCAACGATAGGATAAACTCATGCACAAAAGCGGCCCGGGCGGCGGCCTCTATCTGCTCCCGCGTCGCGCCCTCCCGACCCAGGGCGATATTCTCCGCCACCGTCATATCGAAAAGCACGATGTCCTGGCTCACCAAGGCCATGAGTTGCCGCAAGTCGGCATTAGCTATCTGCCGCAAATCCACTCCATCTATCCGGATCACCCCCTGGACCGGATCGAAAAACCGGAACAGCAAGTTCACCAGGGTACTCTTGCCGGAACCGCTCTCGCCAGCCACCCCCAGCCGGGTGCCGCGCGGAATCTCCAGGCTCAGTTCGCGCAACACCGGTTCCCGACCATAGCTGAAGCTTACCTGGTCAAAAACAACGCTGCTTTTAAACTCCAGCAGCCGCCGGGGCGCCGCCGCCTCCTTGACCGTCGGCCGTTCCGTCATGATCTGCAGCAACCGCTGCACCCCAAAGGCGGTCTGTTCAAACATCACGTGCAATTGCGCCACCTTTTTGACCGGAGTATAAAAGAAAATCAGGCCCGTCAGAAAACCCACCATGTCCGACACTGGCCGATTCTGGTAGGTAATGTAAACTACCAGCAGGCCAAACCCCATCACTGACACGGTTTCGATTATGGGATTTACTAGTTCCTTGGCGCGTACGCCTTTGAGGTTTTGCCGTACCAACTGTCGTGAAAACCGCCGGAACCGCTCCACTTGCATCGCCTCCAGCCCGAACGCTTTCACCACGCGGATTCCCGACAGAATCTCGTATAGCAAGCTCGCCTGAGTCACCCCCACTTTCGTGCTCGCGCGCGCGGCGAGGCGCGCCCGCCGACCCATCACCACCACGGGAATCACGCACGCCGGAAAGAAAATCATCGCCGCCAGCGTCAGCCGCCAGTCAATCACGCACAACGCCACCAGCACGCCTATGGCGGTCATCGGCTGCTGGACCAGGTCCGCGCAACCCACCCGCAGGCAGCGTTGCAGCGTTGCGGTGTCGCCATTTACGTGCGTGACCATGTCCCCCATTGTGGCGCGGTTAAAATAATCCAGGGACAGGGTGCTGAGCCTGATTAATACGTCGGTTCGCAAATCATTCACCACCTGCTCGCCCACCCAGGCCATGCAATACGCGCTCAGGTAGGCCATGATTCCGCGCACCGCTACCAGGGCCGGGAACAAGAGCAGCCCCCCCAGCACCTGCCGCCAATCCACCGGCCGCCCCGCATACGGCAGCCACGGATCCACCCATTCCCGGGTTCGCCGATCTAATTCCGCCTTTATGCGGTCCAGCTTCTGCTCCCGGCCAGGCTTCTCTTTTTTCAAGTGCGCCCGAGCCTCCGTTTCCGGCGCCATCCGCCCGATCAACGTCTTGGTGCCCCACACAAAAGTCGCGCTCGTCGCCCCAAATAGAATCCCAAACAACACGCCGGCAGCCAGCCGTATCCAATAACGGCGCAGATATGGCAGGCCAAAGCGCAGCACCTTGAGGATGTGATTCATCGCGTCGCGGTATGCTCCCGAATTCCCGTCCGGAGTCAATCCGTTTGATGCAAGGATACCGACTGCTTGACAGGGATGAGGTTTGCAATTAAAGACATGGAGCAATGCGCGCGCGCGTTCGGCGGGGGGCGGTTTCGTTGCCCCTGGCAGCCCCGCCGGAAAGCCGCTCCAAGGTCGCGCAACCGCGATGGTTTGGGAGAGATGGCCGAGTGGCTGAAGGCGGCGGTTTGCTAAACCGTTATACGGTTTAAAGCCGTATCGGGGGTTCGAATCCCCCTCTCTCCGCCATTCCCGAATGGAAACACCGGCGCCCGCCCACCCACACCCTCAACCAAATAAGTCCATTTGTGGCGGCGGGGCAAGCTGCTTGAGCCGGTCGCGGTCCTGTTGTCGGCGCGTGGCTTGGCGCACGTTGCCTTCGGGGGTGAGTTCGGATTCCTCCAGGTTGACCAGGATTTGCTTCGCCCGCTCCAACACACTCCGGGGGACCCCCGCCAGCCTCGCCACCTGAATGCCATAACTCTTGTCAGTGCCGCCAGCCACTATCTTGCGCAGAAAAATAATCTGCTCGTGCCACTCGCGCACGGCGACGTTGAAATTCTTCAGCCGGGGCAGCCGCCCGGCCAATTCCGTCAATTCATGATAATGAGTCGCGAAGAGCGTCTGGGCACCGACCGTGTTGTGCAGGTGTTCAACGATGCTCCACGCCAGGCTCAACCCGTCAAAGGTGCTCGTGCCGCGACCGATTTCATCCAGGATAATCAGGCTGCGCGGGGTGGCATTATTAAGGATGTTTGCCGTCTCACACATTTCCACCATGAACGTGGATTGCCCTCGCGCCAGATCGTCGCTGGCCCCGATGCGGGTGAAAATGCGGTCCACCAGCCCCACACGCGCCTCCGCCGCCGGAATGAACGACCCGGTCTGCGCTAGCAGCACGAGCAGCGCTACCTGGCGGATGTAGGTGCTCTTGCCCGCCATGTTCGGCCCGGTAATAAGGGCAATCTGGGTTTCGCTCCCCAGGAAAGTGTCGTTCGGCACAAACCGCTCCTCGGTCAGGCTCTGCTCCAGCACCGGATGGCGCCCGTCGCGAATATACAGGCCGCTCGCCTCGCCCAACTGCGGGCGGCAATAGTTGTGAAGCCGCGCGGTTTCGGCAAAAGCGCCCAGCACGTCCAGTTGGGCGAGTGCCGCCGCAGTCTGCTGAAGTTCGCGCAACCGTTCGAGCACGGCCTCGCGCACGCGCTGGAACAAGTCGTATTCCAGCTTCACCCCGCGCTCTTCAGCGCCCAAAATCCGCCCCTCCATCTCCTTGAGGTCTGGCGTGATAAACCGCTCACCATTGGCGATGGTTTGCTTGCGGATATAGTCCGGCGGCACCTTGTCCAGGTTGGCTTTGGTGACCTCAAGGTAGTAGCCGAAGACCGAGTTGAACCGCACTTTGAGGGACGGGATACCCGTGCGCACAATCTCGTCCTGCTGCAACTTCGCGATCCAATCCTTGCCCTCGCGCATGGCCGCGCGCAGTTCATCCAGCGCGGGGTCGAAGCCATCGCGAATCAGGCCGCCTTCCTTTATAGCCAGCGGCGGCTCATCCACAATGGCTCGTGCTATCAACTCCGCCAGATCCGGCAACTCCGTCACCTGACCGCCAAGGTCCTCCAGCAAAAGAGGATGGCCTCCCACATGAACCTCGCCTTCCGATAATGTTTGAACGGGCGGAGGCGCTTGCTCTCCCGGCGCCGCCGGCGCAAGGAGGCACAACTCTCTTTCGCTCCGCCGGCCTTCCTCCGCCGCGTTTCCCGTTGTTAACTCGCGCACCAACCGCTTGAGGTCTGGCAATCGCTCCAGCGCGGCACGGAGCGTGGCCAGGTCGCGGGCGTTGCCGGTTCCTGCGCTGAGCCGCCCCAGCGTGCGTTCCAGGTCCCGCACTTGCGCTAGCTGCGCTCGCAGCTCTTCCAAGGCCGCGCTATGATTCACCAGCGTCTGCACCGCTTCTTGCCGCCGCTGAATGGGCCCGACCTTGGCCAGCGGCTGAGAAAGCCAATCGCGCAGCCGGCGCGCGCCCATGGGCGTGACGGTGCGATTGAGCGCGCCGTAGAGCGATGCATTTCGCGGCGTATCCGGGTGCAGCGGTTCCAAAACCTCCAGGTGCCGCAGCGTCGAAAAATCGAGCGCCAGGTAGTCACTGCGTTGATAAAAGGAAATGCGCGTCAGGCTGGCCGCATCGCGCCGCAGATGCTGCGTCAGGTAATGCAGCACGGCGCCCGCCGCGCCAATCGCCGCCGTCCGATCCTTCAGGCCGAACCCGTCCAGCGAGGCAACCTTGAAATGCTCGCGCACGGTGAACAAAGCCGTCTCCGGCGCGAAGACCCAGCCATCGTATCCGTTCAGTATCCAGCCAAATCCCGTCGGGGCGACATCCGCGTATCCCACCCCTTCCGCGCCGGGACTGCCGGCTTTCGCAGGAGGAGCAGGCGTCCTCGCCAACCCTGATTTTGCGGGACCGGCAGGAAAGGCAGGGCTGGCGGGGTCGCCTGGCTTCCCCGGGCGGTTTGCGCCCTGCAGCAAATCCCTAACCGCCCCGGCTTCGGCCGGATAAATCAATTCCGCCGGGCGCAGGCGCTGGAGTTCCGTCAACACTTCGGCCTCGCCCGCCACTTCGGTCGCCATGAAATCGCCCGTGGTCAGGTCCGCAAACGCCAGGCCATAGTTTCGGCCGACGGCATAAACCGCGCCCAGGAAATTATTCCGCTCAGCCTTAAGCACGCGTTCGTCGAAATGCGTGCCCGGGCTGAGGATTTGCGTCACCTCGCGCTTCACCAATTGACCGGGCCGGGCTTCTTCCACTTGGTCGCAAATCGCCACCTTGCGGCCGGCCCTCAGCAGGCGCCCGATGTACGCGCTGGCGGCATGAAAAGGAATGCCGCACATCGGCACCACGCCGCGTTTGGTCAGCGCCACGTTCAGCAGTTGTGCGCCAGTTTGGGCATCCTCGAAAAACATCTCGTAGAAGTCCCCAAGCCGGAACATCAGCAGCGCGTCTTTGGGCAATTCGCCCTTGATGCGGCGGTACTGCGCCATCATGGGCGTGAGTTGGGCGTTGCTGGCCATCGCCCTTAACCCTAGCCGGTTCCCGGCGACAGGTCGAAACGAAATTTAGGCCGCAAAGACCTGCGGCAGCGAGCTAACGTTAAAACCCTCCCGCTATCAATTCCCCGGCACTATCAATGTCCGCAATGGCTTGACCGATGCAAAGTGGTTTCCTCGTCCCGCCGGCCAGCCTGGCCTGCCGGGCGAACCGGAAGGACCAACCCTTCGTCAGCGACAATGTTTTTGGCCTTCATCCCCCTGCCACTGCGTTCCCGCAGCACGCCCCCTCTCTGGCATTGGCTATTTCGCCCGCAACCCCGCCATAACCTGCGCCATTGTCAGTGCCGTCTGGGCGGCTTCGCGGCCGCGGTTGCGCTGTGGATCCAGACAGCGGGCGCGCGCCTGGGCCTCGTTTTCCAGCAACAACACTTCATGAATTACCGGCACTTCATAGGCCACCTGAACCTCCATCAGTGCGTGGCTGACGGCCTCGCCGATGTGAGCGGCATGAACGGTTTCGCCGCGCAGGATCACCCCGAGACAGATGATCGCGGCAGGGCGGATGCCGGAGGAGGTGAGAGACTGGGCGTGAGGGGAGCAATTTCGGGCGAGACGCGCGGCGACCAGGGGAATCTCATACGCGCCGGGCACCCGCACAATCCTGATCTGTTTAGCTCCGGCACGCTTCAATTCCGAAACGGCGGCCCGCATCATAGAATCAACATACCGGCCGTTGTAACGCGAGGCAACGATGGCAAAGCATCCGCCGCTGGCCTGCAATTTCTTCTTCTTGATGGTTTTCAGCATATCACTTCACGATGGCGAGACGGCCCGGACCTAAAGGAGGTGGCCGAGTTTCTCGCGCTTGGTCTTCAAATAGCGGGCATTATGCGGGTTCGGCTTTACTTGGATCGGCACCCGCTCGATGACTTTCAATCCGTAGCCCTCCAGCCCGACAATCTTGCGCGGGTTATTCGTCAGCAGACGTATGCGCTTCAGCCCCAGGTCCGCCAGGATCTGTGCCCCCAGGCCATATTCGCGCAAATCCATTGCGTAACCGAGTTTCTGGTTGGCCTCGACCGTATCGTATCCTCGCTCCTGAAGCTTATAGGCTTTGATTTTCGGGGCCAGGCCAATGCCCCGGCCTTCCTGGCGCATATAAACCACCACGCCGCAGCCTGCCTCCGCCACTTGCCGCATGGCCTGGCGCAATTGCGGCCCGCAGTCACAGCGGCAGGAACTGAACACATCCCCCGTGAGGCATTCGCTGTGAACCCGCACCAGCACATCCCGCTTCCCCGCCACGTTCCCGCACACGAGCGCCAAATGATTCAACCCTTCCAGCTTCGAGCGGTAGAGATACAAATCGAACTTCCCGTATTCGGTCGGCAGCTTCACCACTTCGACGCGCTCGACCAGTTTCTCGCGGGCCCGGCGGTATTGGATCAGATCGGCTATCGCGCAGACCTTCAGCCGATGCTTGCGGGCAAACTTCATCAGTTCCGGCAGCCGCGCCATCGTGCCGTCGTCGTTCATGATCTCGCAAATCACCCCGATGGGCCGGCAACCGGCGAGCTGGACCAGGTCCACAGCCGCCTCGGTATGCCCGGCCCGCTGGAGCACGCCACCGGGCCGCGCCCGCAACGGAAACACATGCCCCGGTTGCACCAGGTCTTCCGGCACAGCGGTCGGGTCCGCCAGAACCCGGATCGTCCGCGCCCGGTCGGCGGCGCTAATGCCGGAGGTGATTCCGCGCGCGGCGTCCACGCTGACTTGAAAGTCCGTCTTGAAGTTCTCGCGATTCTGGCGCACCATCCGCTCGATGCCCAGTTGCTGCAGGCGCTCCGAGGTCGTCGGCACGCAAATCAACCCCCGGCCGTGCCGGGCCATGAAGTTCACCACCGCCGGCGTCACAAATTGCGCCGCCGCGATCACGTCGCCTTCGTTCTCGCGGTCGGCATCATCGGTGACGATGACCATCTTGCCGCGCCGCAAATCGGCCATGACGGCTTCGATGGAATTAAATTGCTGCGCCATATCTCAGCCCTAAGCTACCGAAGCACGCCATAATTGCCAGTTCCAAAAGCGCCACGGCTCAGCCCCTGCCCGGTCCGCCGCGCGACCGGGCCGGCCACCTCCCGGCGCCACTCCAGCGAAGAGGCGTTTGCCCGACAGCGCTTAAACCGGCGGAACGTCCGCGCCCGGGCACTCGCTCATTGCGCTGGACACTTGATGGCGGTGAGGCTGCCGTCGAAGCTGGTCAGGTAGGCGTGGGTGCCGTCGGAAACCACCGAACCCATGACGTAAAGCTGGGGCGAAGCCTGGTATTGCCACAAGATTTTGCCGTTGTCCGCAGCGATGGCGGAAACAACTCCCTTGCCGCTGCAAACATAGACGACGCCGTTTTTCTCCGTTGGCGCGGTGGGGATGGCGCCGAGGAGCGCCGCCACCCGCCAGATTTCCTTGCCTGAGCTGTCCACCTTGGCGAGTTCGCCATTGGTTTTGCGCAGATAAACGTGCTGGCCATCCTCAGAGATGCCGGTGGCCGAAACCCCGGTCATTGAGCCGGCGGGCTCGCCAGTCTCAGCGTCGAGGATGCTCAGCATCATATTGCGATCGGCAATCATCACCTTGCCTTCGGCGACGACCGGCATGGCGTCGGCGGGGCTGTAATAGCGTTTGGCGCCCTTGACGACGCGTGAGCCTTCGCCCAGTTGCTGCCAAACCAATTTGCCATCCCGGGCGTTGACGCAGCGAACATACTGGTCCCAGGCGCCAAAGAAGACCTTGCCGTTCCAAACAAAGGGCTTGGACTCGATGGCGTAGGTGGCGTCCTTGTTGGTCCAGGCGAGCTTGCCCGTGCCCGCATCCAAGGCGTAGAGCCAGCCGTTATTGCAGCCGAAGATGATTTTGCCGTCCGCCAGCACGGGGGAGGAATAGACCGCATCGCCGGCGGTGAACGACCAGAGCTTCTCGCCGCTGGTGGTGTAAGCCGAGACGATTCCCAGCCCGTTGGCGGTATAGACCGTTCCCTTGGCGATTAGCGGTTCCGCCAGGATTTCCGCGCCGGTGCGAACTTCCCACAGCGCCGCGCCGGTGCGGGCATTGAACGCGCGCAGGGCGCCGTCATTCGCCCCCACATAGACCACCTCGTCAACGATGGCCGGCGTGACTTTGCTGGAAGCTCCCAGGTAGGCCCGCCAGGCTGTGGGCTGTTGTTCCGGCTCGAAAAAGAACTGCGTGCTGCGGCTGAACCGCTCGCTGCCCTGCATGAACTCCACCCGCAGATAGTGCGCGCCGGGCAATAGCCGGCTTACCTCCACCGTGCCGTCCGCAGTCCAGTTCGGCGCCGTCCCCGAAAGTTTGAGGTCTCCCTTGATCTCATCATCCACGCTGTAAGTAGCCTTCTCAAGGGCAACGGCTCCGGACAGGCGCGCGGAAACGCTCACGGAGCTGCCGCCGGCCTGCCGGAAAGCAGGGGAAATGATTTCGATTTTAGGGTAGGATGTTTGCTCCGGAATGGGTTTTTCCAGCAGCTTCAATCCGGGGGCCGGGGCATCCGCTTTCCAATAGGCCACGCGCAGCATGCCCTCTTTGACGGACACCACGGCGAAGCCCGCATTGGGGCCGAAAGTGGAGCCGCCGGTGGTCTGGTCTATGCCTTCCACCAGGCGATGCGCATATCCGTGCGAGTGGCCGGCCATCATCAGCACGGTGTTATAGCCGTGCAAGACGTCCAGCAGCCGGTCGTAGTCGTAGCGGCTGGCAAACTCCGACCCCGGCAGCGGATGGTGGAAGAAAACAAACACCGGTCGCTGGGGGCCGACTTTCGCCAGGTCCTGCTTGAGCCAGAGCAGTTGTTCTTCACCGACGGACGGGCGGGGATCCTGCAGGGTGGGCGTCATCAGGCCAACGAAGTGGCAGGTATGACTGTCGAACGAATAGCAAGCGGCCAATCCGGCGTCACGCAGCGACTTCAAATTGGACCGCCAGGTATTATCGTGGTTCCCCAGTTGTGGAAACACCGGGATGGTGATTCCCTTCCAATAAGCCTGGTATTCCTCCCACCAGCCGCTGCCACCGCCGAACTCATTCAGGTCGCCGGTCGCCAACACAAAGCTGGGCTTTGGAATCTCGAGGCCGTACGGGGCCAGGTCAATCGGCCCCAAACCGACGATTTGGGCGACCGTCGTCTTGCTTTGAGCCATCGGCGCATGCAAATCGCTCGTATGGATGAACGTAAAGTCTCCGACCGCCCCGCGGCTGGAGGAAAGGACAAGTAGTGCCAGCAGCGTCCCCAACGCCGCTCCGCTGTTCTGCCGATGTTTCGCGAACCTGTTCATGCTGTCAGCGTAAAAAGCGCAGCAAAAGGAAGCAAGCCCTTGAAACAAGGAAATGGCGCCGGGCCAAAGCGGGCGCGGACATCCCTCTCCACCCGGCGGAACTGCGCTCCGGGAATAACCCGCATACCCGCGCTCCTTCCGGGGCTTCCCGCGGCGCGCGGGGCCGCCGGGGCAACCCTGCGGACTCTGCCACCCAGCACGCGGAGCGCCTAATCGGTCTTTTTGACGAACAGCGCGAGCGAGGCGGTGTGGCCGTGCAGGAAGCTCTTCTGCCCCACCGGGCCGATCTCGCCATTGCAGAAGAAGCCCGCCAGGCCCAGCGGCCCGAATCGTTGCTGGACCATTTGGGCGTCGTGATTGGGCTGGCCAAACAGGCTTTGGCCGCGCCCGTTGCAACTGCACAGGCAGCCGCCATAAATCGGGGTATCGCCCAGTTGCTGCTTGGCGCGCGCGAGCAACTCGCGCATGTCCTCATCGGCGGTAGCGGCCGAACGCCGCTGGAACTGGATGGTTTGGCCCAGGCGCGGCAGGGCGCCAACGGCGATGCTGCCCGACTGCGGGTCGGCGCCGAGCAAGTTGCGGATCAGGAAATCGCCGCGCTGGAAATCCTCCAGGTATTCGTTAACCACCAGGCCGATAAAGAGATTGCCGCGGGCGGTTTCCTGTTGGTCGGAGGGGAGTTGGTTGAAGGTCTCGGCCAGCACTTCATAGGCGGGCCGGTTGCCGATTCGGTGGATGATGTTCTGCTCCACCTTGGTAAGGGTCCAGGTCTGGCCAATGGGGGTGCAGGCCTGCGACGTCACGCCGACCACCCGCACCGCGCCGCCGACGGAAATCGCCACGCCGCCCTCCGGGTACACCTCGCCGTTCAGATACACCTGGGTGGCCTGCGCGTCGGACTCGCCGCTGGCCAGGCCGCCCAACACCGGCAACGGCGCGTAAGCCTCGTTCCAGGTGCGGAGCCAGGTTTCGCTGTCCAGGTGGAACGGGTTAATGAAGGTCAGCCAGCCGTTGCTCCGGTCGGGCTCGACCCCGGTTTCCAGGTGCCAATAGCCGGGGCCGTTGGCTTCCTCGACCTGCTCCTGCGAAAAATGAACCGCCCGCAAGTCGGCCCCCGGCAGCGCATAAAGCCCCAGGGTCAAGCCCGCGTCTTTCTCCACTTCATGGTCGCCGACGATCAGGCTCTGGCTGGAACAGCCCGCCAGCAGCGGGATGTGAGCATGCACGCGCAGAATCTCCAGCACCTGCTGCGCGCGATCGAAAAAGCGCGGAGACATGAAAACCAGCCCCAGCGACACCCGCGGCGCGGCCAACTGGCGCCGCAGATTCTCCGCCCATTTCTGGAGGCCCGGTTCGCTAAACTCATGCGGCCAATGCGCCGCGGTTGAATACTCACTGCCCACAGTGCCACCTTAGCGGGGAAGCCGCTGAAAGCAACCCCGGTTTTCGACGCCCGGCCCCAGCCCCGGGCGTTCGGGATCGAAAAATGCGGAACCGCGGGGAGTCCGGCGTCCACCCCCGGCGTGGCGAGGGCGCCCGCAGGCCCTGCCGCCACGGCTGCCTCCGCCAGCGCCTTTCCCCGCACGGCTCCAAGCGGCCAGGAGTGGAGGCGGCCCTGGCGCCGGAGGGTGCTTTCCCGCATGCCTCCATGCCGTTGCCCCCGCGAAAGCCGCCGCCGCCGCATCGCCATCAGGAAGCGCGGCGGCCAAGCTCCCGCTCCGTCTTCAATCGCAACTGCCCGCAGGCGGCGTCAATATCCCCGCCTTTTTCGCGGCGCAGGGTGGCCTTGACCTTCTGTTTCGCCAGCGCCTGAAGGAAAGCCTCCTGCACATCCTCGGCCGGGCGCTCCCAAGCCAGGCCCTCGACACGATTATAGGGAATCAGGTTCACCTTGGCCTTGAACCGGCGCGCCAGAGCCGCCAGCGGCAGGACCTGGTCCAGGCCATCATTCACGCCGGCAATCAGAATATACTCGAACGTGATCATCCGCCCCCGCTTCCGCTGGTACTCCTCGCAGGCGGCGGTGAGCTCGCGAAGCGGATACTTGCGGTTGACCGGCATGATCCGGCTGCGCGTCTCATCCGTCGCGCCGTGCAGGGAAATCGCCAGCCGGAACTGCTGCGGCTCCTCCGCCAGCTTGCGGATTTGCGGCGCCAACCCGCTGGTCGAAATGGTTATTTTCCGTGCGCCAATGCCCCCGCCCCACGGCGCATTCAGAATCCGCAGGGCTTTGAGCAGGTTATCGAAATTGGCCAGCGGCTCGCCCATACCCATGATTACCAGGTTGCTTACCAGACGGGCCGGGGAGGCGAACGGCGCGCCGTGTGGCACGAAGGATGCGCCGGGCCTGGCGCCGGGCGCGTCTTGCGCCCTCCCGTTCTCACCGCCAGCCTCCGGTCCCGGATTCCCGAAGCCGGGGTTTTCGCAGGCGGCCCCGGAGGCGCTCTCCCCGGCGTTCCACCGCTCGACGGCCAGCACCTGCTCGACGATTTCCTCGACGCGCAGATTTCGTTTCCAGCCCGCCAGCCCGCTGGCGCAGAACTTGCACCCGTAGGCACAGCCGACCTGGGTGGAAACGCACAGCGTATGCCGGTCGCTGGGTTCGCCATAAAGCGCCGGGTTGGCTGCCATCAGCACGCTCTCGATGAGCGCCCCATCGCTCAGCCGCCACAAAAACTTCTGCGTCGCGTCCCGCGCTCCCTGCTTCCGCACCAACTCCAGCACCGCCAGCGAGTAATGCCGCCGCAACTCCTCCCGCAGCGCCCGGGGCAGGTTCGTCATGGCCTCCCAGCTTGTGGCGCGGTGCGCATAAAGCCATTCCAGCAGTTGCTGAACCCGGTAAGCCGGCTGGCCCCAGGCCCGAAACTGGTTTTCCAGTTCCTCCGCCGTCTGCGATTTGATGTCCGTCAGCACCCGGACAAAGTAGCGCAGAGCCGCCCCGGCAACGAGACCCTATTTTACCCTCCGATCTCCCGCCCCGGGAAGGCCGGCGCCCGACCGGTCGAAGCGGGCGGGCTACGTCTTGGGCAGGTAATACTTCTCGGTATATTCCCGCACCATGCGCGCGGTCGTAAATTGCGGCACGAGGGTCACCACCGCGCGGCGGATGCGCTGAATCCATTGGCGCGGGATGCCCTGCGCGTCGCGCTGGAAGAACAGCGGGATCACGTCCTGCGTCAGCACCTTGTAAAGATTGGCGCTGTCCACCTTGTCCTGCTCCTCGACCGAGCTGGCATGGGCATCTTCGCCAATGGCAAAGCCGTTGCTCCCGTCGTAGCCCTCGCGCCACCAGCCGTCCAGGATGCTCAGGTTCAGGCTGCCGTGGGTGCCGGATTTCATGCCGCTGGTGCCGGAGGCTTCCAGCGGGCGGCGCGGCGTGTTGAGCCACACATCGCAGCCGGACACCATCTGCCGGGCCACATGAATGTCGTAGTTCTCCAGAAAGACCAGGTGCCCCTTGAGATCGCTGTATTTGCTCAGGTGAATCACATACTGAATGTAGCGCTTCCCCTCGTCATCGCGCGGGTGGGCTTTGCCGGCAAAGATAAACTGGATCGGGCGCTCCGGGTCGCGCGTGAGGCGCACAATATTCTCCAACTGCTGAAACACCAGGGGCGCCCGCTTGTAGGTCGCAAACCGGCGCGCGAACCCGATCGTCAACGCGTCGGGATTCAGCAACTGGTCGAACGCAATGAAATCGCCGTGCATCAGGCGCTGCTGCTGAATCAGCAGCCGCCGCCGCGCGAACTCGATCAGTTCCCGGCGCAGCTTATAACGCAACGCCCACAGCTCCTCGTCGGAGATAAACTCCGGGTCCGCAACCCGCTGCCAGAACTCCGGGGAATTGACCTGCGCGGCCCAATCGGCCCCCGGCCCGCGAAACCCCGGCGGCGCCGCGTCGGCGAGGCTGGCTTTGAGCTTGCGCTGCCAGAACCGGCGCACGGTCCCCTTCATCCAGCCCAGCAGGTGAACCCCATTGGTGATATGCCCGATCGGCACCTCGTCCACCGACCGGTCCGGATACAGGCAGTGCCACATCTGCCGGCTGACCCGGCCGTGCAATTCGCTCACGGCGTTGGCCGCCCGCGACATCTTCAACGCCAGCACCGTCATGCAAAACGGTTCGTTCGCATCTTGCGGGTTCACCCGGCCCAGCTTGAGCACCTCCGAAAACGGCACCGGCAGTTCCGCCCGGTACCGTTGCATGGCGTAGTCCACCAGGTCCGGGCGGAAGCGGTCGTGCCCCGCTTCGACCGGCGTGTGGGTCGTAAAAATACACTCGGCCCGGGTCTGGCTTAACGCTTCCGCGAAACTCCGGCCCGCCGCCAGCCGCTCGCGCATCAGCTCCAGCGTCAAAAAAGCCGCGTGCCCTTCGTTCAGATGATACACCGACGGCTTCACTCCCAGGGCGCGCAGCAGGCGCACCCCGCCGATGCCCAGCAGCATTTCCTGCATGATGCGGGTGGTGCTGTCGCCGCCATAGACGCGCTGGGTCAGCTCGCTGAAATGCTGCTCGTTCTCGGGACGGTTGGCATCAAGCAAATAAACCGTCGCCCGCCCCACGTTCACCCGCCAGGCCTGAAACGCCACGTCGTTCATCCCGATCCCCACCCGGCACACCACCGGCTCGCCCTTCTCGTTGAGCACCGGCTCGATGGGCAGGTTCTTCGGCTTCAACTGCGTGTAATACTCCGTCTGCCAGTTGTTCGTATCTATGGCCTGCTGAAAATAGCCCTCCCGGTAAAACAAGCTGATCCCCACAAAGCCCACCCCCAGGTCGCTCGCCGACTTCGTATGGTCTCCGGCCAGGATTCCCAACCCGCCCGCCGCAATCGGCAAGGCCTCGTGAAAACCGAATTCCGCCGAGAAATAAGCCACCGGGTTGGCCCGCAGGGCCGGGGCGTGCTCATGCGCCCAGGTGCGCGAGTCATTCATGTAGGTCTCGAAAAGCCGCAGCACTTCGTTCACCCGGTCGCAGAAATCCGGGTCTTGCAGGCGCACCCGCAGCTCGTAATCCGACACCTCGCGCAGGATTGCCACCGCGTTGTGGTAGAGATTCTGCCAGCCCCGCGGCGACAGTTCCTGAAAAACGTCCTGCGCCTCCTGGTTCCACGTCCACCACAGGTTCCGCGCCACGCGGTTCAGCGCCACGGTCAATTCCTGCAATTCCTGAGTTGTCAGCGGTTTCTTGGTCATAAAAACTCTATCAGCCAAATAAGATTCTCGTTTGCCAGTAATTCGCAACGATACCGTAGTCGCCCCCGCCGCCAACGGCAATTCAATTCCCCTCGCGCTCGCGCGCCCGGCGGTGCAAACCAGTTCCCCCGCGCCGCCGCCGGGCGAATTGCTTGACCCAAGTCAAGGCGCCCCGGCCAAAAGCCGTGCAATTTATGCATATAAAACGGCAAAAAACGTGTGGTTGAAACGAGTGGATTAGCCGAGATTCCTGACGAAAAAATGAAACGGCAGAGCAAGTCCGAGTTCAGGTGCCAGCAAGAGTGCCGCTGCGAGGTTTGTCCGCTGAGCCAGATTAAGGCCGGCGTCGCGGTGCGCATCAAACAATTGTGCGGTGCGCCCGAACTGCAAAACCGCCTGCGCGAACTGGGCCTGGGCGAAGACCGAATCATCAAGCTGCTGACCAGCCAGACCAATTTCATCTGCCAGGTGTGCAACGCGCGCCTGGCCATCAGCCAGCAATTGGCGCAATTGATTCTTGTAGAACCGCTCCGCCCCGCAGTCGTTTAAAGGGAAGGATCACGACTCAGGCAGCCGTCCTGGACAAACGGCTGCCTGAGCGCCTTTAAGGAGTGGCGGCCAGACAAGGCCCCCCTTGCATCCTTTCTTGCCCGATGGCCAGGCCACCAGCAAAACCACTGATTGAAACAGTGCCAGCAGATAGCTGACAACCTCTCCCTGCTTAGTCTTCATACCCTCCCATCACCAAGCGGATTTTGGCGGCTCAAGGTCAAGCCGGGAACTGGCGTGGCATCCAGTAAAATGGACGACGATGCAGGTGCATCACGGCTTTGACGTAGATCGCGCCGGCGCTGACGCTGTAAACGATGGCGCAGGAAAAGCGGTGGAAGTTGAGCTTGCGATTGTCGCCCCGGATTTTGCGTCAGCGTTCCGGCTCGGCCAGGATGCGCCCCAGCGTAGCTCGATATTCCTCAAGAAAGTCGCTGCCCAGCTTCGGCTGGCGTTCCTCATACCAAAGCGCGGCGGCTTCCAACTCTTGAGGAACTTCAGAATGCCGGATGACGCGCATGGAGCTTGGCCTGGATGTCCCGGATCATCTCTTCCTCTGGCCGGGCATCCACCCGGCCCTCGGCCATCTCGCGGGAGCGCCGGTCAATGACTTCGTTCCACTGCGTTTCGGCGCCCGCGTCAATGGTGTCGTCAAGACTGGCGATGAGTTGGCGAGCCCGATACGCGCGGTCCTGCCCGGGCAGGGCCAGCACTTCGGCCACTTTCTCAGCAGCAATGCTCACGCGGCCAAAATGTCGGCCAAGTGAGCCGTTCTGACAAGTCCGATAGCGTTTCATAATTAAATTAAGGTTCCCCCTCGCTCTCTCGGATGGAACTTGCGGCGCGCTTCTTTCAAGTCGGTGATGGCCAGGCGCAGATAACGCTCGGTCGTGTTGAGCGAGCGATGACCCAGGATGTCCTGCCGTGGCGCAGGTTGGCTTTTGGGAAGGACTGGGGACATCGTGACCCCCTGGTGGTGAAACTCAAGGTGTTGAGCCCCCGACGCAGAATGGAACTGCTGCGCCTCCTCCGGAGGAGGCGCAGCCGCGGCGCGAAAAATCTGCCACCCTCCGCGGGGGCACAGCACCTACTTTGAACTCTATCGTAGGCGCCCCGACCGTCATTGGTGGCATCAGAAACTGGTTGCCTGGGCCCGCGCCAACGGCATCAAGGCTGCCGCCCGCGAGTTCGGCGGCTCCCGCAACCCCGTCCGCAAATGGCGGCGCCGTTATCAACCCGGTAAACCCTCCACTTGGGTCGAACGCAGCCGTCGCCCCCAACACTCGCCCAACCAGATCCCCAAGGGTCTGGAAGGCCAGATCGTCAAACTGCGCGGCCCAACCGGCTTCGGCGCCCAACGCCTCCAGCGGGAATTTCACCTGCCTTGCCGCCACAACGCCCTTGCCCGGGTCTTTCGAACGCATCAACGGGCACGGCCTCGGAAAAAGAAACCCGCCCCCAAACAGCAACTCCGCACGGTCAAACGCCACTGGAAACTCTTTGGCCAGCTCTCCACCGACACCCAATATCTCCAGGATATCCCTCATCACTGGCCGCAAATGACCCACCTCAACCTGCCCCGCTTCCAATACACCGTCCGCGAGCCCGTCTCCGGCGCCTGCTTTACCGGTTATGCCGATGAACGGTCCAAAAGCTATGCCACCCTCCTGGCCGAACAACTGGCGGTGCCACTGGCCGGTCACGGCGTGGACCTCTCCGGGGTGGTCGGGCAAACCGACAACGGCAGTGAGTTCCTGGAAAATCAACCAGCGCAAGGGCTGCCCACCGCCGAGTGCGCCTTGGGGTGCGAGCACCGTTACATTCCGCCCCAACGCTACCCTTGGCAAAGCGATGTCGAAACGGTGCCCCGACGCGTCGAAGATGAGTGCTTCGATCGGGAAACCTTCCGCAGCCCAACGGACTTCTGGGCCAAGGTCATCACTTACTGGCTCTACTTCAATCTGGGGCATCCCAATCGCGGCAAGGAATGGCAGAGTCCGTTGCAAATCCTCCAACGCCAGGCTCCAGCCCTGGTTGGAGCGGTCCTGGACTGGCGACCGCTTGACCTCGCCAAACGTCACCACTTCTACTTGCCCAAACCCCTTTACCAGGGTCACGATGTCCCCAGATTTCCCTTTTTCCTTCTCTTTTAACTTGCCTTTTAAATCCGGGCAGGCTATAACTAGCTTAGTTGACGGGACTTAATAAACATTCTTGCCTATGACTCTGACAAAACGCGACTTAGTGCTTGGCATCTGTGAAGAGACCAAGCTGCCCTACCATCAGGTCTCCAATGTGGTTCAGCTCACCTTTGATCATATCATCAACGCCCTGGCGGCAGGGCGGAAAGTGGAGTTGCGCAACTTTGGGATATTCGAAGTGCGTTTGCGAAAAGCCCGGATCGGGCGCAATCCCGCCGCCCCTGAGTCTCAAGTGCCGATCCCTGAACGCTATGGCGTCAAGTTCAAGGCGGGCCGGGAAATGCGCCTGTCGGTGCGCAAAATCGCGCCGAAATCCAACGCCTAGCCCCCGTCCCCATAACGCGGGACCAAAGGCCAGCCGTTGCCAGTCCCGGCACCAGGCCAGGGGGGCGCATCGTAAGGCGATTGCCGTGCAAGCGCCCCCTCAAGACCGTTTCCAACACCATTCCGGCACGCCTCAGCTAACACCCCGGGAACGGGGATGCCCAACCGAGGCCAGTCCTGTTCGAGGCGCCTGAAGCCGTGTCAGCACCGGCGGCAACCGACTCATATCCAGAACCGCGCACCCCGCCTGCCGTACCATCAGCCGCAAGGAGCCCTCCAGCCCCCCCAATACGGCCTTTATTCCTGCCTTTCCACCCCTGCTTTCCGACCTCGTTCACACGGTTTTCCGCCCGACTGGGAAATAGTCCCCTATTTCTTCGCTTAAAACCCATTCTTTATCCCGGCTTTCTACTATAACTACTTCATTTTACAGGACTTTTACAATACGGCCTATCCCTGCCCCTCACCCTTATCTCCCTCTGCCAGCAGGCTGTGTACAAGGGGTGTACAAGGGATGCTCATCGGGTGTACCCGCTAAAATCCCATGAACTCCCGGTGGGCATCCCTTGTACACCCCTTGTACACACGGTGGAGAGGGCGGAAAATAAGGGGTTTTCGAGGGGGGCGGAGGGAGCTAAACGCGGAAGTTCCACTCGCGGAGCGAGTATTTTTCGGCGACGAGACGGTGGATGTGGTCCCGGGGGATAGCCGTGAGGGGGGTGGCGGCTTTCCAGGCTTTGGCGAGGGCGGTTTTGACGGCGTCTTCGGAGACGTTGAGGTTGAGCAGGAAATCGCCATGAACGCGGTTGAGGCGATAATCCGGCTGGAGGGAGGGCGGAGGGAGAGTCTTTTCGACCAGGGCGAGGTCCAGGCGCAGGAGGAACGAGCCGTGGAAAAGCAGGAACCGGCGGCGGCGGCGCTGGGCGTTGCCGGCGAACTTGAGTTCGTCAATGGCCAGGTCGGTCTGGCCCCGCCATGCGATGGGCGCCGCAAGGACGGGGGCCAGGGCGTCGCGGTGGCGTTCGAGTATAAACTGGTTGGTGGCGGCGATGCTCTGGCAGGGCTGGTTGCCGGCGATGCGCAGGATCAGGGCGTAATTGAGCACGCCCGGGCCTTGCAGCACCGTGCCGCCTCCGGTGCACCGGCGCAGCACCGGGATGCCCTGTTCGCGGCAGAAGGGAAGGTTGGCCTCGGTGGCGGCTTTGTTGCCGTAGCCGAGGACGACGAAGTAATGCCGGGGCGACCAGAAACGGAGCACCTCGCCGCAGCCGCCGGCCTCGCACAGGTCGAGAAGGGCCTCGTCGGCGGCGAGGTTTTCCTCGGGCGTCGGCAGCGTAAGGTCGCAAAGTTTCATGAGCTTGCAGTTATCGGCCGCCATATTTAGCTGACAACCGGCGGAAAGTATGCTGTAATTAGATTTAAGCTAAGGCGTTTGACGCGCAGCCAGAGAGAGTATAGGTAAATAACTTGTTATTAATAAAGTGAAAGTGCCCAAGACAGAAAAGAAAGGTTCCGCCGCCAGCCAGCCGGCGCCTCCGGTGGATTCACGCTCCGAGGAGGAAAACTGGCTGGATTCGCTGGAGACGGTGCTCGAGTTCGCGTTGAAAGATTTGAAGCCGCAGCAGACGAGCCGGTTTTTGGACGGGTTGACCGAGCGCTTGCGGGCGCGGGGCAAGGAAGTGCCGTATGTGGTCGGCACGCCTTACATTAACACGATCCCCGAGGAGAAAGAGGCCCCGTTTCCCGGCGATTGGGAAATGGAGCGGCGCATCAAGAGCTTCGTCCGGTGGAATGCGATGGCGATGGTGGTCAACGCGAACCGGGAGCATAGCGGCCTGGGGGGGCATATTTCGACCTATGCCTCGGCGGCGACGCTTTGGGAGGTGGGCTTTAACCATTTCTTCCGCGGGCGCACGGAGAAGTTCATGGGCGACATGGTGTTCTTTCAGGGGCATGCGGCGCCGGGGGTTTACGCGCGATCGTTCCTGGAAGGACGGCTTGACGAACGGCATTTGCACAACTTCCGCCAGGAACTGGCCGAGGGGGGCGGTTTATCCTCTTACCCGCATCCGTATTTGATGCCGGATTACTGGCAGTTTCCGACGGTCTCCATGGGGCTGGGGCCGTTGCTTTCGATTTACCAGGCGCGCTTTAACCGGTATTTGCGCGCGCGGGGCATTGTCGAGGGCGAGGAGCCCAAGGTGTGGGCGTTCATCGGGGACGGCGAAACTGATCAACCGGAGACGCTGGGATCGCTGACGCTGGCGGCGCGGGAGGGGCTCGATAATCTCATCTGGGTGGTCAACTGCAATCTGCAGCGGCTGGACGGGCCGGTGCGCGGGAACGGGAAGATCATCCAGGAGCTGGAGGCGGCGTTCCAGGGGGCGGGCTGGAAGGTCATCAAGGTCATCTGGGGCTCGGACTGGGACAAGCTGCTGGCGGCGGACAAGACGGGTTTGCTGCTCAAGCGGATGGAAGAGGCGGTGGACGGCGATTACCAGAAGTTTTCGGTCGAGCCGGGCAGCTACACGCGGCGGCACTTTTTCGGCAAGTACCCGGAGTTGCTGGAGCTGGTCAACCACCTGACCGATGAGCAGATTCACAAGCTGCTGCGCGGGGGGCATGATTCGCGCAAGGTCTATGCCGCCTATAAAGCCGCCATGGATCATAAAGGCCAGCCGGTGGTGATCCTGGCCAAGACCATCAAGGGCTACGGGCTGGGCGAAGCCGGCGAAGGCCGCAATATCACGCACCAGCAGAAGAAGTTGAACGAGAAGGAATTGCGCGAGTTCCGGGCGCGGTTCGCCATCTCCATTGCGGATGAAGAGATCGCGGAGGCGCCCTTCTTCCGGCCGCCGCCGGAGAGCCGGGAGATGCGGTATCTGCTGGGGCAGCGCAAAAAGCTGGGCGGGGTGCTGCCGCGGCGCGTCGTCAAAGCCCAGCCGCTGGCGGTGCCGCAGCTTGCGGATCTGGGCGATTTGCTGAAAGGCTCGACGCGCACCGAGGTTTCCACGACCATGGGGCTGGTGCGCTTGCTGGGCGCGCTCCTGCGCAATCCGAACATCGGCCGGCAGGTCGTGCCGATTATTCCCGACGAGGCGCGGACGTTTGGCCTGGATGCCCTGTTCCGCGAGATTGGGATTTACTCCTCCAAGGGGCAGCTTTACGAGCCGGTGGACATCAAGTCGCTGCTCTACTACAACGAGCAGAAGGACGGCCAGATCCTCGAGGAAGGCATCACCGAGGCCGGCGCGATGGCCTCCTTTGTGGCGGCCGGCACCGCCTACGCCACCCAGGGCGTGCCGATGATTCCCTTTTATATTTATTACTCGATGTTCGGCTTTCAGCGCATCGGCGACCTGATGTGGCTGGCGGGGGATATGCGGGCGAAGGGCTTTCTATGCGGCGGCACCTCGGGGCGCACCACGCTCAATGGCGAGGGGCTTCAGCACCAGGACGGCCACAGCCTGATTCTGTCGAGCACGATCCCGACGTTGCTGACTTACGATCCGGCGTTCACCTACGAGCTGGTGGTGATTATCGCGGATGGCCTGCGGCGCATGTTTGTCAAAGGCGAGGAGCTGTTCTACTACCTGGCGCTGTATAACGAAAACTACGAGATGCCGCCCATGCCCGACGGGGTCGCGGAGGGAATCCTGCAGGGGCTTTACCGCTTCAAGCCCGGGACGAAGCCGAACGCGCCCAAGGTGCATCTCCTGGGCAGCGGCCCGATCATCCGCGAGGCGCTGCGGGCGCAGGCAATCCTGGAAGAGCGGTTTGGGGTGTCGGCGGATGTCTGGAGCGCCACCAGCTACAAGACCCTCCGGAACCACGCGCTGCAAGCCCGGCGCTGGAACATGCTGCATCCGGCGGCGCCGCCGCGGAAGTCTTATTTGGAAACGGTGCTGGCCAACGAGCAAGGGGTTTTTGTGGCGGTCTCGGACAATATGAAGATCGTGCCCGACCAGATTGCGCCGTGGGTGCCGGGGGGGTTGACGACCCTGGGCACGGACGGTTTTGGCCGCAGCGACACGCGGCAGCGGCTGCGGCGGTTTTTCGAGGTGGATGCCGAGCTGACGGTCATTGCCGCCTTATACGCGCTGGCCGAGCGGGGCCAGATTGAGCGGGCGGTCGTGGCCCGGGCCATCAAGGATCTGGGGGTGGACCCGGAAAAGGCGCACCCGGAGATCACCCCGGCGTAGCGCGCCGGCGTTTCTTTCATGCGGGCTGAACTCAACTCTTTATAGACTTATGGAAATGAAACTTCCTCCCCTGGGCGAAGGCGCGGATTCCGGCACCGTGGTCAACGTATTTGTCAAACCGGGTGATACGATCACCCAAGGCCAGCCCGTGCTCGAACTGGAGAATGAAAAGGCGGTCGTCAACATCCCCGCCAGCGCGGCCGGGACGGTGACGGCGGTTTTTGTCAGCGCGGGCGACAAGCTCAAAGTTGGCCAGCGGATGCTGGCGCTGGCCGGAGCCGCCCCGGCCGAAACCCCGGCCCCGGCTTCCGCCCCGGCGCCCCGGCGCAGCCGCGAGCGCCTGATCCAGACGCCTTCGCCGGAACAGGTGCCGGTTCCCGACACGGACGCCGACGAACCGGCCTCCCCGCCGAAGGCCGGCGTGCCGCCGATGGCGGCGCCGTCCATCCGCAAACTGGCGCGGGATCTGGGCATTGACTTGTCCCGCGTGGCCGGCAGCGCGCGCGGCGGGCGGATTTTGCTGGAGGACGTGCGCGAATACATTCAAAAGCTGCAGCGGCTGGCCACCCAGCCGCGGGCGGGCGGCGGCGCGCCGCCTCCCCCGCCGGCCGAGCGGATAGATTTTGCGAAGTGGGGGCCGGTTTCGCGCAAACCGCTTTCCCCCCTCCGGGAGGTCATTGCCCGGCGCATGAGCGAAAGCTGGAGCACCATTCCGCGCGTCACCCAGTTTGACGAGGCGGACATTACCGCCGTGATGGCGTTGCGGAAGAAGTATGCCCCGGCCTACGAGCAGCAGAAAGCCCGGCTCACCCTGACCTCGTTTGCGCTCAAGGTGGTGGTGGACACGCTCAAGAAGCATCCCCTCTTCAATGCCAGCCTGGACGAGGGCGCGCACGAGATCGTGCTCAAGGAATACTACCATATCGGGATCGCCGTGGACACCGAGGCGGGCCTGATTGTGCCGGTGATCCGGGATGCGGACAAGAAGAGCTTGCTGGAGCTGTCGCGGGAGCTGGAAGACCTGGCCGGCAAGGCGCGCCAGCGCAAATTGACCGCGGAGCAGCTCCAAGGCGGCACCTTTACCATCTCGAACCAGGGCGGCATCGGCGGCGGGCATTTTACGCCGATTGTGAACAAGCCGGAGGTGGCCATTCTCGGCCTGGGCCGCGGGGCGATGAAAGCCACGGTGCGCGAACAGCGGATCGAGCCCCGGCTGTGGCTGCCCCTCGGGCTTTCCTACGACCACCGCGCCATTGATGGCGGGGCGGCCGCGCGGTTCACCGTGGACCTCGTGCAGGCCTTTGAGAACTTCCCGGAAGAAGCGGTGAAACTATAGAAGGACTGAGTCATTATGAATCCCATCAAGACAGAAATCGTGGTTGTCGGCGCCGGCCCCGGTGGCTATGCCGCGGCTTTCTATGCGGCGGACCTGGGCAAGCGCGTTATTTTGGTAGAGCGCGAGCCCCGTTTGGGCGGGGTCTGTTTGAACCGCGGCTGCATTCCCTCCAAAGCCCTGCTGCACGCGGCCCACGCGATTACCACCGCGCGGGAATCCGAGCACCGGGGCATTGTGTTTGGGCCGCCGCAGTTGGACCTGGCCCGGCTGCGGAGCTGGAAGGAATCCATTTTAACCCGGCTGGCGGGCGGCATCGCGCAACTGGCGAAGCTGCGCGGCGTGCAGGTCTTAACGGGGCGGGGTTATTTTGAGGACTCGCACACCCTGCGCGTGGAGACCGCGCAAGGGCAGCAATTCGTCCACTACGAGCATGCGATCATCGCGGTCGGCTCCAAGCCCGCCCTGCCGCGCGCTTTCGACCTGGGCAACCCGCGGGTGATGACCTCGACGGAGGCCCTGGAGCTGGAGGATATTCCGGAGAACCTGCTGGTGATTGGCGGCGGTTATATCGGCATGGAGCTCGGGACGGTCTATGCCACGTTCGGGAGCAAGGTGGTTCTGGTCGAGGCGTTGGACAGCATATTGGCGGGCGCCGATCCCGACCTGGCCCGGCCCATCGTGAACTATGCGCGCAAGACGTTTAAGGAAATGCGCCTCAAGACCCGCGTCAGTCAGATGTCCACCAGCGGCAAGCAGATTCGGGTGGTGTCGGAAACCGATGGCCGGAAGCTCGAGGAACTCTACGACCGGGTTCTGGTATCGGTCGGCCGGGTGCCCAACGCGGACGACCTGGGCCTGGAAAACACCAAGGTTTCCTTCGACGAGAAGGGCTTTATCCATGTTAATGAGAAGCAGCAGACCACCGATGCCGCCATTTACGCCATCGGCGATATTGTGGGCGGGGTCTTGCTGGCGCACAAAGCGACGAAGGAAGGCCGCATTGCCGTCGAGGTTATTGCCGGGGAAAAGAGCGCGTTTGTGGACGTCACCATCCCGGCGGTGGTTTTCACCGATCCGGAAATCGCCTGGTGCGGGCTGACGGAAGCGGAGGCGCGCGCCAAAGGACTCGAGGTGCAGGTGAGCAAGTTCCCCTGGTCCGCTTCCGGGCGGGCTTTGACCTTTGACCGGCCCGAGGGATTGACCAAGCTGATTATTGACCCCGATACGGAGCGCATTCTGGGCGTCGGCATCGTGGGCCAGGGCGCCGGGGAACTGCTGGCGGAAGGCTTGCTGGCGGTTGAAATGGGGGCCACGGCCAAAGACCTGGCCCTGGTCGTTCATCCGCACCCCACCATGTCGGAGACGTTAATGGAGGCGGCCGAGGCCTATTACGGCCACGCGACCCATACCCTGCTGCGCAAGAAAGCCGACTGACCCGCCGCGCGCGGGCGAACGCCGGGGAGTTCTCCGCGGCCGGCCGGAAAATCGGGCAAACTTGGGGCTTGAACTCAAAGCCCGGCGTATTAGTATCTGGGCTGGACTGGGGGTTTGCCGCCAGTCGAAGGATTCGGGGCGTAGCGTAGCTTGGTAGCGCGTCTGAATGGGGTTCAGAAGGTCGTGAGTTCAAATCTCACCGCCCCGACCATTCTTTCCCGGCTCACCCCCGTGAGCCGGGAAAGAATGGTCGTCCTTCCTGGACGCCGCTCGAAAGTATTACCAGCGATAGGCCGTCCGTGTCGAGGTCGTGGGATACCTCGCGGCGCTGGCGCGCCGCTCGGACTACCGCAAGAACCGCGCCGCCGGAGGCGTCACGGTTCTTGCTTCCCCCGGCTCGTCGCTGTCGCTCCTCGCCCCCACGCACGGCGCGTTGCGCCGTGCTTCTACTCCTCGCCGCTGGACGCGGCTCGGAGCAAGGACGGCGCTGGGCCGCGCCGGTTGATGCTCGGCACGCTGGCCGCGTGCCTGCGCTTCCGGCGTCAGCTTGGCCGCTGCCGCCGGTCGGCCCTCCTGAACGTCGGGCCGAGGCTGGCTGCCGGATCGCCGGTTGACACCGTCGAGGCGGCTATCGCCGCCCGGTTCGTTCCGCCCGTCTTCTCTTCTTCTGTCTTGGGGGGCGCGCGCGAAATCTTATCAATCAAGCGGCGCAGCCGCTTGTCCACATTTGCCGTGAAGTCGGTTGCGCCCCGGACAGGCCGTAGACGCGCTTCGCGCTCCGGCATGGAAGGGGTGCAACCGATGGAACGGCGCTTGTCGAGGTCAGCATCAAATCAAGCCAGCTTCTTGAAAACTGAAGTGGCCCTTCTTCGACACAATCACATGATCGAGAACGCGAAGGCCAAGAATCTTTGCCGCTTCGATCAGTTGCTCGTGCGTTCGGCGGTCGGCGGTGCTGGGTTGGAGGTCGCCGGAGGGGTGGTTATGAACGAAAATGACGGCAGCGGCCCGGTCAGCAATGACATCGGCAAATACTTCACGAGGATGCACCGGGCTTTGATCCTGCAGGCCGATGGTTACGATTCGCTTCTCAATGACCTCATTTGCCCCGTTGAGGGAAATGCACAAAAAGTGTTCCTGCTGCTTTCCGGCAATATCGGCCACGAGTGGCAGAACATCCCCGGCCACCGTGATTTTGACGGTTTCTTTTAGCAAGTACCGCCGGGCAAGCTCAAAGGCCGAAAGGATTTGCCCGGCCTTGGCGAGTCCCATGCCAGGGACAGCAAGCAAATGGTCCAAGGTCAGCCCCGCCTTGTGCTCGCGGATCAACCCGGCCACTTTCCGGGCGATGGTGCGCACGTCCACTCCCGCCGTTCCCATGCCGAGAATCGCGGCAACCAGTTCTTCATCTGTCAGGGCGGATGCGCCCCGTTCCCGCAGTTTCTCGCGTGGGCGTGCGTGCTCCGGCATGTCTTTGATCGTCTTCATCCTCAAATCTTGTGAATCAGGTCAAGCGCCTCACGGATGAGCGGGAGAAGCTCGTCCCGAGTTAGCTTTTTCGGTATGGCATCAACGATTTCGCCGTGATGAGAACCGTTGGCAACCGAGCATATGTCAAACAGGCGAGGCTTTAGCCCCACGTCGAGAAGATTGGCATTGAATAGCGTCGTCAAAAGCGTAGTCAAGCCGTGCTTGGCCTTAATGTCCGCCGCAAGCGCCCGGTAGTATTTCGTCTTCAAGACCGTCTCGAAAAGCTTCCGCAAATTGCCCTGCATGGCGTCAGGAGTCGGGCCAAAATCTTCCACAATGTACCGCTCCATGCTTTCGATCAGTCGGGCATGTTCGCTCTTGCGGTCTTCCTCGACATCGAGAACGACGAGTTGGCTACCGTTCTTCTTGTCGGAACGAACTTGCAGCGTCTTGTTGTCTGTGATCTTGTCGCACAGCATGAAGACGAAGTCCTTCTTGTGGGTAAACACGTTTAGCTGATTCACCTTCGGTGACAACTCCAGCAACAAGCTGGCGGTTGCCTCACGCCGGGTCTCGTCTAGGCTTGAGAGCGGATCGTCGAAGACAATAACCTGCTTGTCGAGGTCCGGCATTTTTTCGAGCGCCGCCATGAAGAACGCGAAGGCGAGCGTACTCTTGTCGCCCTCGCTCAACGTGTTCTTGAAGCACGGCACATCGTCCTGCCGGGCCGTAAGCGGAACCGTCTGCTGAAGGATCAGGAAGCCGAAATCGCTGTAGCTCTCATTGGCTCGCTCGTCCGTCTTACCGGTCAGGCCGGTGATGGCAAAATCCGTCCCCAATCTGACGAGCAATTCATTAATCCGCTTCTGATACTTGTCAAAGATGGTCTTGCCGTAGTCCTCCAGTTCCTTCTGCTTGGCGTTCTTCTGAGTTTGGAGGTCGTCGGATTCCTTCTTGGCGATGGGATAGTCGGTTGCCCACTTCTTCCATTCCGGGGCAAATCGCTTCTTGATTTCCTGCTCCTTCACCAGCGCCGCACGGATGGCCGCAACGTCCGACTTTGGCAGGTCGGCAAGGTATTTCTTCGCCTTCTCGGTCGTTTGGACGACTTCGGCATTGTAGTGTTCGACCGCCGCCTTCAGGGTGGCGAGTTCATCGGCAAACGTGTCAAAGCGCGAAACATCGGCGTCGGCATTCGGGTCCGTCTGCTTCTTTTCCAGTTCGGCCCGTACTGCGTCCTTGAGAGCCGCGCAATTCGCCCTGCATTTGTCAACAGTCTCGGCCAGATCGGGCAGCGTCAATGAACCAAGATATGGCTCCCACTGGCGAACAGTCGCAAGGTTGGCGTTGTGGGTCGAAGCCAGGGCCGTAAGGTCGTTGTCGAGATTCCATTTCGCGAGAGAGGCAATTTGCCCTGCAACGCCCTGCTGATATGCGCGGAACGCCTCGTCGAAGAACTCCCGATATGCCTTCAAAAGGTCGGTGGCGTTCTTGAGGTCCTGGCCGCATAGCGGGCAATCGGCCTGAATCTGGTCCATACCTTGCCGGATAAACTGTCGCGCCTGTGTCTTGTCCTTGAAGTTCCGGTCAATGTGGGCAAGCACCTTCTTTTCCGCTGCCTCGTGAGCGGCGGCAAGCTTCTTCCCGGCGAGAGTTTTTGCCGTGGTCAAGTCGAACGACGGCGGCACAACCTGTCGGGAGAAACCGAGCGCTTGAACAACGGCCTCCGATTCCTTGGACTTGATCTCCTGCTCAAGCTTTTCAATCCGCCCGCCGACGGCGGCTTCCTCTTCGGGCGCGATGGCAAGGAAGGCGTCCATTGAAAGCGTGAATCCGCCCCGGTTGAACTGGCCGACAAGATTTGTGACCTCCTGGCTCTTGGCCTTCTCCCTCGTCTTGAGCGAAGCCAATTCGTCGGCAAGTCTGATGCCCGCCGCGCCGATGATGATCTTGTGAATGTTCTTCTTGTGCTCGTGGCCGATCTCGTGCGCAAGGATGTTGGCATGGATGAACGGCGCGTCGAAAATCTGGATCGTCGGGAAAGGTTTGTCCCACCGAGTGCCGTTGAAAACGTGGTTCGCGCCGTCAACGACAATGACGGCTTCCGGCGCGGCGACGGCCCCCAAAGTCTTTCTGGCCCGAATCAGCTTGGGGTCGTTATCGCGAAGGGACCGGAGCACATTGACTAGCGTTGATTTGCCGTAGGCATTCGGGGCAAAGACGAACGTGTTTTTGTGCCAGTCGAGTCCCTCGCCTTTTGCTGCGTAGCTGTAGAACTTCCCGACTGATCGAATTCTCTGGCACTTCGCGATCACTGACTTGCTCCGTTCTCGTGGGCAACCAGTGAAGCCACAAGTTCACAGATTTTGCTCTCTGCATCTTGGATTTCCCTTTTCAGCGACTCTATCCGCGTCGCTTCCTTCAATATTTTCGCGCCAAGTGCATCTTGCTTTGATTTTGGAAGGAATACTATTGGGAAGGCCGCAAAATCGGTCTTGTTGATCGACAGCTTTGCCCCACCTTTTGCCATGCTCTTAACAACATGCGCCCTAATGGCATTGAAGTAGGCGTGATAAAAGCGGAGGTTCAGCCTTTCTCGGTATTCGTCCTTGGGTGTGAGGATAAAACAGAGATCACTGGCGATGAATTTTCCCTTCACATAATGAGTACGACCAAGGCTACCAGAAGCTGCCATTGCGAAAACCAACGCCTCGCAATCATGGGTAAAATGATCGTGGGTGCTCCACGTTTCTGCCGCTGTTATGAAGGGGTACTTGCCGGGTCTGTTTTTGGAGCTTTGCAGACAGCCCTTCTCTATATTGAAGAGCGAGCCAATCGGGCGATAGCCGTCGTTAGAACGGCCTTTCGCTGCAACATATCTATTTGCAAACAGGTCGTGGCCTGCCGCCAGATCATCGAGTTCCACTGCCGCTGCACAAGATGGGGCTACAAATGCTGCTCCTCCGCGAAGGATTTCGTCGCGAAACTCGCGACAGGCGAGGGCGATTTCTGGCAAATCGTTGGACTCGATAGGTCGACGCTGTTGCCCAAGGTCGTATCCGTCATTAGCGACAGTAGCGAATAGGATTTTGCGCCGTCGGTTCACCAGTGAACGATCGATAAACAGAATACTTGTCTTTGCCACTGCGTAAGGCAAAAACACGCTATTATGCAAAGACACGACAGCATAAAGGCCGTTCTCAATTAGTAGTTTGCGAAGGCGCACGAACATGCTTTGCGGATTGGCTACGATCCCGTCCGGAACAATAACGCCGGCTCGGCCTCCGACATTCAGATGCTCAACAATGTAGTCAACGAATAGAACCTCAGACTTCCGCGATTTTACCGCAAAACGATTGTGTGGGCGAATCCCGCCCTTCGGCGTCATAAACGGGGGATTGGCGAGGATGACTTCGCAGCGCTCGTCCCAACGTTCCTCGCTAGTCAGCGTGTCGTATTCGTGAATGGTCGGATTGGGAAAGCTATGCAAATAGAGATTTGCACGCGCCAGTCGCACCATGTCCGGAGCGATGTCGTAGCCCCGGAAATTGGTCATCAGGCGCGAGCGTTCGTCAGGGGAGAGATTCTCATTTGCCTTTAGAATGTGCTTGTACGCCGAAATCAGGAATCCGGCTGTCCCGCACGCGGGATCGAGAATTGTCTCGTTCTTTTTCGGGTCCACCACGGCGACGATAAAGTCAATGATGTGCCGCGGGGTTCGGAACTGACCGGCTTCTCCCTGGGTGCCTAGAATGGAAAGCAGATACTCGAAGGCGTCGCCAAGTCGTTCGCTATGGTCGTAGCTAAAGCCGTCAATTTCCTTCAGAAACAAATTGAGGGTTTCGGGATCGCGATAGGGCAGGAAAACCCCTTTGAAAATGTCCCGGAACAGTTGGGGGATATTCTTGTTTTCGTTCATCTTCTCGATGCCCTCGGCATAGAGAAGCAGGCGTTCATGGCCGCTATAACGCTTGTCGAGCAGTTGCGCCCAGCGGTACTTCTTGAATTCACCGGTGAAAAAGGTCGCCTTGCCGCCCAGTTCTTCGGACTGGCGGTCCATGTCATCCATGAACTTGTAGATCAGGGCGATGGTGATCTGCTCGACCTGGGATTTCGGGTCAGGAACTTTTCCGACGAGAATGTCGCGTGCGGAATCAATTTTGGATTTTGTCTGCGCGTCTAGCATGATCGGGTGCCTTTACAATCGGGATAACCGCTGCAACCCCAAAACGGTTTCCCGGCATTCGGCCCTTGCCGGGCAGTGCGCTGACGCATGGGCTTGTTGCAGCGAGGGCAGGATGGGGCGGCGGGTTTGTCAGGCTTGTCTGACCGGTCGGACTGGTCGGACGAGTCAGACCGGCTTTTTGTGCGCGCCTCATAAAGGCGCTCCGTGAAACCGCCTTTTTCGAGGAAATCTTTTTCGAGGCGCTGGAGTTGCCGGTGGAGAAGGTAGCTGGCTTGATTGATCAAACAGAGCATGGTGTTCGCGGCCACTTCGGGGGTAGCGGTCTTGATGTCGGACAGGTCAGATTTGTCCGGCTGGTCGGACGCATACCTGCGCCGGACGGCCTGCGCCTCCGGCGAGTCCTTGGCCCACTGGCGGAATCCGCGTTGGCGGAGGAAATCGCTGAAATCGAGCATCAGTTCTTCGAGGCTGGCGCGGGCCACATTGGTGAGCTTTAATTCAGTTTTCTTGGATGTGCCAGAGGCCATGCTGGCTTCTGCAATGTTCTGCACGCCGCTGCGGGCGGCTTGCACCATTTGGTCGTGAGTACGACTGCGTTTTTCAATGAAGCGATCACAGAAAATAACCGTGCCGTCATAGACAAGCTCCGCAACCTGGAAGCTTCTGAGCTTCCGGTAGCCACCGTGCTGAGGGATGAGATCGTTCATGCGGCAAAAGCGTTGAGTGGTACGTAATCTTTCACATACTCGGGAATCACATCGCGCCAACCGTTCAGCGCCTTGATGTCGCCGAGGGAAATCTTCGGGTTATCGGCGAGCCGCCCAAACTCGCGCGCGTCCACGATGGCGCGGACGACGCCGTCGGTGACATACGCCTTGAAGAACTGACGGATGACCGGCATGTGCGAGGCGTCGGGTTTGTGGATGGAAACGAACTTGGCGAGTTCTTCTTCGAGCAACTCGTCTTTGCTCTTGAACCGGTCAATTTCGCCGAATGCCTTGGCGAGAATCTCCCGGAGCGTGATGCGGCGGTCGGCCTGCACCGCCTTGCGAAGTTTTTCGAGGTTGAAGAAGTCTTCCGGTTTGTTGAACAGGTCGGCGATGACGGCTTCCTCGGCGCCCTTGATGTCGCCCTGTTCGTAGCGTTGCCGGATTTCCGGCGCGGCTTTGACCTTTTCCTCGAAGCGCTCGAAGAACTTGCGGTCAATCTTCATGCCATAGACCGTCACGGCATACTCGACCTGCGTCTTTAGTGGGTCGGGGTTGACGTTGGTGTAACCGCTCGCCGGCGGCGGTGGCGGTGGCGGCGTGGGGCCTTCGCCGCCGCCGCGCGTTGGGGGCAACTTGATCTCCTCGTCGTAGTTGAACTTCTCCTCGAAGTACTCGCAAACGGCGAAGAAGTCGAAGAGCTTGAACTTCTCCTTGGGCTTCGTGTGTTCCTGAACCTGCCCGCCTTCCTTCTCCGTATAGCGGAAGGTGTATTTGCGCGTGCCGCGCCCTTTGATCTGAATGAAGTCCGTCGGCGAGAAGATCGGACGAAGAAGCACGACGTTGAGCAGATCCTCGCAATCGTAGCCGGTGGTCATCATGCCGACCGTGACACAAACGCGCGTCTTGGAACTGATGTAGCCCTCCAGAAAGCGGGTATGGCCGTTGAGGTTGTTGTTGGCGAAGCTGGCGGCCATTTGCTGGGCGTCCTGAACGGCGGAAGTCACTTGCACGGCGAAATCGGAATTGTACTTGCCGGGGTGGAGCGCGTGCGCCAATTCGTTCAGTTTCTGAACGATGCGCGTCGCGTGGTCCTGGCGTACACAGAAAATGATCGTCTTGCCGATCTCGCCGCTCAACGGATCGCGCAATGCGTTTTTGAGGAAGGTCTCACAGAAGACGCGGTTGGTCTCGTCCGAGAAGAACTTCTTCTCGAAGTCCTTCCCGAAGAACGTTTGTTCCACCAGTTCGCCGTCCTCGTTCTGCTGCATGACGGAATAGCCTTCTTCCGCCAGCAATTCCGTGGTGATCTCGGTCCGCGCATCCACGACAACCGGGTTCAGCAGGAATCCGTCTCGAACGCCGTCGGTCAGACTGTAGCGGAAGGTTGGGACGCCGGACTCGCAACCAAAGGTCTTGTACGTGTCGAGCAACTGGCGGCGTTCCCATTCGCGCGGGTCGCGCTCACTGATGCGGGCCGGATCAATCTTCTTGAGGTAGTCTTTCGGGGTCGCGGTCAAACCGAGCTTGTATCCGATGAAATACTCGAACACCGCTCGGCTGTTGCCGCCGATGGAGCGGTGCGCTTCGTCGGAGATCAGTAAATCAAAGTCAGTCGGCGAGAAAAGGCGGCGATACTTGTTGTTGAACTGAAGGCTTTGGACCGTGGAAACGACAATCTCCGCTTTGCGCCAGTCGTCCCGATTCTCCTTGTAGATGACCGTTCGGAAGTCGTTTTTCAAGAGCCGCACGAAAGCTTTCCATGCCTGGGTTTCCAGTTCGAGACGGTCCACAAGGAAAAGGACGCGCTTCGCGTTGCCCGTGCGCAGAAACATCTTGATCACGGCGGCGGCGGTGAGGGTCTTGCCCGTGCCGGTTGCCATTTCAAAAAGGAATCGGGTTTGCCCCTTGCGAACGGCATCCTGCAGCGCCCCAACAGCCCGCATCTGGTACGGGCGGAGAAATTTCAATTCGGCGTCTTTAATGAATGCGTCGCGTTGAGCGGCATCGGTCCAGCGGGGATCGTGGGCGTAGTTGGGGTTTTGTGTAACCGCCACATAGTCGGTCTCGACCTTCTCGCTGGCCAGTGTGTCAGGATTCGGCTTGAAGGAATGAAAATGAGCGAAGGATTCGGGGTTTGGAAACTCGGTGATCAGAACAGGGTTGCCCTGCTCCAAATCCCAAAAGTAATGCAGGTTCCCGTTGGAAAGAATGACGAACCGCACATTCTGCGAGAGGGCATACTTGCGGGCTTGCTCCTTGCCGACAAGGGGATCGCGTTTCTCGGATTTAGCCTCTAGGACGGCGAGCCGAAAACCGCGTTCGTCGAGCAAGAGGTAATCAATGAACCCATTGGATGTCTTCTCGAAGTCATCGCCAAGCGCATCAAGCGCGGCTTTCTTGAGCTTGACGTTGGCTTCAAGTGCGATGTTGGCAGGACCGGTTTCGTCGGTAAAGAACCGCCAGCCCGACCTTCGGAGAAGGTCGTTGATCAGTATTCTTGCTTTCGCTTCCTTCTGCATATCGCCACATCGTTACTGTTCGCATGAGAAAAATACGCGGACATCATATGCGATTGCGCGTTTCTCATCAATGCGATTCCCTAAACCGAAACATGTTCGCAAGCGCCCCACTTCCTTTCCGGCGCTTGCGGGCATGTTTCTACCGCATCCCGTGAACGAAGCGCAGAGCAACCGGCATGACATCCCGCCTTGCGGGATGGCGTGACGGATGCGTGCGAAGTGAACCCGGCGAAACCGGACCGCGGAGCGCAGCGACCCCAGAGCGGGCCAGCGTGCGCCGGCCCGCACGGTGCCGGGCGCGAGAACGAGAAGAGCGCCCGGCAGGTCATGCCGCCGAAAAGGCAAATGGCCGCGACGTTTGCACCGTAGGCGCACACTCGTGGCGAATTGCCCGGCGGTTTCGGGGGCCGTGTTTGAAGTGACGGCTTTCGACGGGTGGAGTGAACGGGCGGCGGTGGGCGCTCGTCGTCGAGCGCATCACCGCACGGAAGAGAACGCAACCCGGGGGAAACGGCACTTGAAACATGGCCGGGGTGGAAATCGACGAATCCCGACGCCAAAAGCGGCGGGATGAGACCGCATTCCGAGGGGATTTCCAATCGTTGGAAGACTGTCTAAGGCAGTTTTCCAGACGTTGGAAGACGCGACAGCGGCCAAGGCGCGACAAGCTCCGGCGTTCAGCCGGAGCAAAGCGCCGCACTAAGCAAGCTGTCCGGTCGTCCAGACCGGACGGCTTGCGCTCTTCTCTTGGCTGGCTGCTGCCGCAACCGGCGGCATGTCTTTCGGTGAGTGGAGCCCGTCAATCCGCAGCCTCTTCCTCTTCGCGCGCGCCCCCCAAGACAGAAGAAGAGAAGACGGGCGGAACGAACCGGGCGGCGATAGCCGCCTCGACGGTGTCAACCGGCGATCCGGCAGCCAGCCTCGGCCCGACGTTCAGGAGGGCCGA
>Ga0302249_1000211_pt1 | contig 57053 bp, 49 predicted proteins | sample AAG_UR_Val_MG_FD_193531 | JGI IMG/M metagenome (GOLD analysis project Ga0302249, IMG submission 193531) | Enriched activated sludge microbial communities from anaerobic digester in WTTP, New Holstein, Wisconsin, United States - AAG_UR_Val | ecosystem: Engineered > Bioreactor > Anaerobic >... | reverse complement strand
AGAGGGCCGTGCGATGCCAGGCCGGATGCTGCTCGATTAGAGCCTGCAACCACGCCAGATCATCGCCCGTGAGCGTGCGGCCCTGGACGCGGATCGGTTCCACTGCGCCCACGATTTACCCCAGTGGCCGTTTCGAGTCCAGCAAAAAAATGTCCAAACTCCAGGTCCCCGCGAGGCTTGCCTCGCGGGGACTTGTCCTTTGCGATATTGGGTGTGATACACAAAGGCGCAAAGAACGCGTGCCGGAGACAACCGGCGGATCAGTGTCTATACCGGTTGCTCGAGAACGTCGATGCCCAACTGGCCCAGGCCGTGCAGCAGCGAGGGTGTGTATTTTGCCTGGAGGGGACGCTCCACCGGGCCGACTACGAGCGTAAACCCCGCGGCGGCCCCGAGTCCTGGGACTCTCGTCACAGCTTCTGTTGCGACCAAGATGGCTGCCGCCGACGGCACACGCCCCCGTCGGTGCGTTTCCTGGGCCCCAAGGTCTACGTCGGCTTCGTGATGGTGCTCAAGACGGCGCTGCACCAGGGGCTCAACGCCGCCCCCTTGGCGCAGTTGCGTTTGGTGTTGCCCGAGATTGACCGACGGACAGTGCAGCGGTGGCGGCAGTGGTGGGAGGAGCACTTCGTGGCGAGCGCCTTCTGGAAAGCCGCTCAGGCTTGCTTGATCCCGCCGGTGCGGCCAGTACCTCTGCCGCTGGGGCTCTGCGAGCGCTTCCCCATCGATACCCCCGACGGACTGGTGAATTTGCTGCGTTGGCTCAGCCCCAGCAGCACCGGTTGCGCCGTCGCGGAGGTGGCTATGTGAGGGGCGGGAGATTCCCCACAGAGCATGCCTCTGGTCCGGGCTGCGGGGGTCAACTACAAGGAGCGCGTCGCCCGCCAAGGGCATAAAAATAAACGACGACACTCCTCTGACCGATCCGAGTCACGCGCGCAGCCGTGTGAAATGTCCGGCCTAGACCATCAGGGCCATTTGGCGGGGGGTCAGCAGCGCGTCGATGCCGGCGCAGCGCCCAGCCCGAAGCTTCGAGATGCCGAGCGTGCAGAGGCCCCCTTTCTTCAGCACAAAATCGAGGCCCGGGCCGCCGGTCAGGAGAAGAGAGGCCAGGCCGCTGAGATGCGGCTCGTGGCCCACCAACAGCGCGCTTCGGGGCAACGGGTGCCGCGCGCTCAAGTCAGCGATCAACCGCCTCAGGTCGCCGTCGGTCCCCAGGTGCTCCGAGAACTCGATGCGCTGATGCGTGCCCAGCGTCTTGACGACGATTTCGGCGGTCTCACGGGCACGGACCGCGGGGCTCGAGAGGATGAGATCGAACTCGAGTTCCATCGCCCGCAGCGCCCGGGCGATGCGCTCCAGTTTCTGGCGCCCCTCGGGCGCCAGCGGGCGCTCGGCGTCGGTTCGGTACCGGGCCGCATTGCGTTTGACCGCGATGCCGTGCCGCAAGAGGTGCAGATGCATCGTTCCGATCACGGTTGAGGATTGCCGCTCGAGCACTTGGCATTGCTGCCGAGGTATCGGTTCACGGCGTTCAAGTATGACCGCGCGCTCGCCTCGATGACATCGGTGCTCGCGCCCCTGCCGGTCACCACCTGGCCGTCGCCGAAATCCACCTTGGTTGTCACCTCGCCCAAGGCATCCATGCCCTGGGACACCGCGCGCAAGGCGTAATCGAGCAGTTTCCCCTTCGTCCGGGTCAGGCGGTCGATGGCCTTGAGAACGGCGTCCACCGGGCCGTCGCCGATGCTCGCATCCTGGACCGTCTCGACGGCCTTCCCGCGCCCCGCGGTGCGCAATTGGATCGTCGCGGTCGGCACGGTCCGGCTGCCGCTGGTGACATGAAGATAATCGAGCGACCAGGTTTCAGGCACCTCGGTAATGCGGTCTTCGGCCAGGGCCGTGAGATCGTCGTCGTAAACGAATTTCTTCTTGTCGCCGATCTCCTTGAACCGCGTAAAGATGGCCTGCACCTCGGCGTCGCTCATGCGAAATCCGAGCTGCCGCAGCCGGGCGGCGACTGCGGCGCGCCCGCTGTGCTTGGTCAGCGGCAACTCGGTGGTGCCCCACCCAACGTCTTGCGGGTCCATGATCTCGTAGGTCTCGCGTTTCTTGAGGATGCCGTCCTGGTGGATGCCGCTGGAGTGGGCGAAGGCGTTCTCGCCGACAATCGCCTTGTTGCGCTGGACCGCAAGACCGCTCATCCGGGAGACGAGCCTCGATGATCGGACGATTTCGCGCGGATTGACGCCGCACTGGAAACCGCGAAACCAATCCCCGCGGGTGCGCAACGCCATGACCAATTCCTCGAGCGAAGCGTTCCCGGCCCGTTCGCCGATGCCGTTGACTGTGCACTCGATCTGCCGCGCGCCGGCCCGGACCGCGGCAAGGGAGTTCGCAACCGCCAGGCCGAGGTCGTCGTGGCAGTGCACGCTGATCACCGCCTTGCCTGACCGAAACTCGGGGACCGCATCGTGAAGCTGCTTGATGAGCGCGCCGAACTGATCGGGTATCGCCCAGCCGACCGTGTCCGGGATGTTCACCGTGGTGGCGCCCGCCGCCACAACGGCCTGACACACCTGCACGAGAAACTCCGGCTCGGTGCGGGAGCCGTCCTCGGGGGAGAACTCGACGTCCCTCACGTAGGATCTCGCCCGCTTCACGCCCTCGACCGAGAGGCGAATGATCTCGCTCTGCGCCTTGTTCAGTTTGAACTCGCGGTGGATTTTCGATGTGGCGAGAAAGACGTGAATCCGCGCTCGCTTGCCCGCCGGTTTCACCGCCGCGGCGGCGCGGTCGATGTCCGCCGGCACGCACCGGGCCAGGCCGGCAATCACAGGGCCCTTGATCTCGCGCGCGATGGTCTGCACGGCGGCGAAGTCGCCCTCGCTGGTGATGGGGAATCCGGCCTCGATCACGTCCACCTTCAGCCGGGCGAGTTGGCGGGCCACTTCGAGTTTTTCGCGGAGATTCATCGAGGCCCCCGGGCACTGCTCGCCGTCGCGGAGTGTCGTGTCAAAGATGACGATGCGCTCGTTCTTCATGGTGTTCCTGCACTTTTCGTTCGTTCTCTGCATGTTGTTGTCTGGGCCATCTGCCCGTTGCATTCTCCGGGGCATAACCACCGACGTCGACGGCGATGCGGGCCCAAAACAGAGAGCCCCACCGCCGTGCGTGGCAGTGGGGCTCCGGAAATCCTGGGGATTGCTCTAGAACCCGTCCGCCACGCCGCACAACAGCAGCAGCGTCCGCAGAGCCAGATTCGCAATCCCGTTCATCGTTGCGGCCACATTAGAAGGAAGCCTCAGACGAGTCAAATGATTATTCGCGATCGTCAAGGTCGGCGGTGCATTTCGAGGTTGTCGGTGGGAATCGAGTCTGCGCTGCATTGGAGTGGGGACGGTCTCGTCCTCGGCGATGAGAGTTGCAGACCCTGTTTGGGGGGCGACGAGGACCTGGCTGCCCTGTCTGCCTGCGGGCAGGCGGCAGGCAGGGGAGGCTTGCGGGAAGCAAACCCGGTTCTCATGCGGATCCGAACGACAGGCCGCGCCCACCGGGATGGGACCCGGCGAGCGCGGCGCGATCGAATCGACTCTGCGCGCGATGAATCGCTTAAGGCTGCGAAACGCGATAGAACTGGTAAGCAGGCGTCACGCCGATCTGGATGGTATGGGAGCCAGCGGCAATGCCTGTTTGGACCTGGACCCACGCCTTGAGGTCCATGGTCCCCCAGACCGTGTAGGTGGAGCCGGCGACCGCATTCCAGTTCAAGGTGAGCTGGCTTTGGGCGGCGTTGTAGGCGGTGGTGATTGTGATCTGACTGCCGGCCGGGATAAACGGCGTGCCATCCGGCTGCTTCGGGTTGGGTGGGATGGTTGGATCGACCTGGAACCAGTTGGCCGAACCGTCGCAGCCGTCGGTCTCGAGGCCATCGGTTCCCTTGGCGCTGAGCGCAAGGTCGATCTTATCGCCCGGTTGGGCGTTGATGTAGTAGGTGCGGATGACGCCGACACCGTCCGTAGAAGCGATGACCGCCGAGTCCTGGAGCCGGCCGTTCACGTACAGAAGGCCGGTGATGCCGTTGCCGCCGCACGCGACGTTGACGTGCCGTGTATGCCAACGGACGCCCAGCGGCGTCACTTTGGTCAACTCGGTGGCCACCCAGCGGCGGATCGTCCAGTGCGTGTCGCCCGTCCCGGCATTCGGATGTGTGGTCTCCCGTCCGAGTTCGGTCCAGGGCGCTCCGCTGGTGTCCAGATCAAACTGCGTGCCGGTCCAGGCCTCCGCGGGGAACGGAATGAAGGCCGTGTCCGGATTGTAGTTCTGGGCGCCGCCGTCCGAGGTCAGGTTGCGGTATCCGTAGAACCAACCATTGACGCCCTGCTCGCCCGTCGTGGTGAACTCGACGATCGAATCGGCGATCACGGTGGTGTTCGGATTGTGATTCGGATCGTTCGGATCGTGCCCCGACGCGACTTCGGCGCCGTCGCTGAAACCGTCGCCGTCCGTATCGAACAGAAGCGGATTTGTCTTGGGCGTGCCGTTGACTTCCTCGCCATCCGTGCGCCCATCGCCGTCGGTATCCGCCTTGCGCGGATCGGTGCCGGTGTCGGTGGCGCTGACGAATATGCCCGTCTTGGTCTCGACGGCATCGCTCAGGCCATCGCCGTCGGTGTCAGCCACCAGCGGATTGCTGTCGCGAGCAAATTCCACCGTGTTGACCACTCCGTCGCCGTCGTTGTCGCCCGTGCCGGTGAGCACCGTGAGATCGGCGGCGTAGATCAACTCCCAGAAGTCGGGCAGACCGTCGGCGTCTGTGTCCTGCGCGTTGGCAGGGATGAAGAGCGAGCCATCGGGCTGGCGGGGTTCTTTGGGAATCTTCTTGTCGACCCATAACCAGGTGGTCGAGCCGTCACTCCAATCGCGACGATCGCCGCCGACGCCTTCCGGAGTCAGCGCCAAATCCACGATGTCGTTGGCCTTGAGGTTGACGTAGTAGCGGCGGATTTGACCGGTGGTGTCCGTTCCGTCGATCGTAAGGTGATCGATCTGACTGCCGTTGAGGTGGAGTGAACCCGTCACGCCCGCGTTGGCCGGATTCTCCTTCTTCACACTCCAGATCAGAGCCACGGGGGTGACCGCGGTGAGTTCCTTGTTGACCCAGCGGCGGATGACCCAATGCTCCAGACCAATTTCGCCGCCGATGGTGGCAGGGCTGTTCGCCCCGTTGGGATGGACGTTCAGAGCGGCTTGGTAGGTCCAAGGACCGGCCCCCTCGGTGTTCAGATCCCAGGCGCTGCCCGTCCAAGTCTGGCTCCAGCCATCCCACGCGCCGGCGTCTTCACCTCCCACGAAGGGAATGAAGTCGACGTTCGGATCGTAGTCGATGGTGCTGGTTTCCGGATCGTATTCACGGTAGCCGTTGTACCAGTTGTCCCGGCCCTGCACCCCCGAGAACTCCTTCTCCGAATTGGCGATCACCTGGGCCAGTGGATGGTCGGCGGGATCGACGGGGTTCGTGCCCCACTCGAACTCGGCGAGATCCGAGAACCCATCACCGTCGGTGTCGGCTTTGTTCGGATCGGTCGGCGGAACGCGGGTCACCTCGGCGTAATCGCTGATGCCGTCGCCGTCGCTGTCAATCTTGGTGGGGCTGCTGCCCGTGTCGGTCGGACTGACGTACACGCCGGTGCCGGTCTCGACCAAGTCGCCGAGGCCGTCGCCGTCCGTGTCGGGGTTTGTAGGATCGGAGCCGCGCGCGAATTCGTCCGGGTCCTTCAGACCATCGGCGTCAAAGTCGCCGTTCAAGGTGAGTTTCGTCAGGTCACCCGGGAAGTAAATCTCCTCCCACGCATCGGGCATGCCGTCGGCGTCGGTGTCGCCGGCGCCCACGGGAATGAAGGGCGAGCCGTCCGGCTGCTTCGGGTTGGGCGGGATGGTCGGGTCGATCACCAGCCAATTGGCGCTGCCGTCGCAGCCATCGGCGTCGCCGTTGTCGGTGCCCCGGGGACTGAGGATGAGATCGATCTTATCGCCGACCTTGACATTGGCGAAGAAGGTGCGGGTCACGCCGGTGGTGTTGTTGAACGCGAGTGTGACCGCGTCCATGCGCTCGCCGTTGATGTACAGGGCGCCGGTCACGCCATTCCCGCAGCCCGCGTTGGTCTTGCGGACGTGCCAGCGGAGGGCCAGCGGCGTGGTCTCGGTCAATTCAGTCGCCACCCAGCGGCGAACCGTCCAATGCGTAGGCGATGTGCCGGCCGGATGGGTTGACTCGGCACCAAGTTCGGTCCAGGGCGCGGTGCTCGGGGCGAGGTCCCACCTCCCGCCGGTCCAGGTATCGGGCGTGAAAGGAATGAAGGCGGTGTCGGGATTGTAGTTGATACCGCCGCCGTCGTGCGTGTAGTCGCGGTAGCCGCCATACCAGTCATTCGCTCCTTGCGAGCCGTCCGTGCTGAACTCGAGTCTCGAGTGTGCGATCCACGTGGTGTCCGGGTTGTTGGTTCCGTCGTTGGGATCATGGCCGCTGGCGACCTCGTCGCCGTCGCTGTAGCCGTCATCGTCGCTGTCCGGGTCGGTGGGATCGGTCTTCGGGGTTCCGTTGACCTCGTCGCCGTCGGTGCGACCGTCGCCATCGGTATCGGCCCTGATCGGGCTGGTCCCGGTGTCGGTGGGACTGACATAGATGCCGGTGTCCGTCTCGACGCTATCGATCAGACCGTCGGCATCGGTGTCTGACTTGGTTGGGTCCGTGCCACGCTGGAGTTCGGCGAGGTCCTTGAGCCCGTCTGCGTCGTAGTCCCCATCGCCGCTCAGCTTGGTGAGGTCGCCCGGGAAGTAAGTCTCCTCCCATGCATCGGGCAGACCGTCGCCGTCGGTGTCAGCCGTGGCGGTCACCACCATCCACGTGAACGAACCATCCGCGCCGTCGCCGGTGTCTCCGCTCGGGCCCACGGGGCTGAGAATCACGTCGAAGACGTCGGTGGATTTCGCGATGACCCAGTAGGTCTGTGTGACGCCAACGCCGTCGTTGCCCGCCACGGCAGCGCTTTGAACGCGCACGCCGTTGACGTGCAGCGCGCCGGTCACGCCCGTCCCGGCGAGGTTCTCCTTGCGGACGTTCCACTGGACGCCCAGCCAGGTATTGCCGCCCAGTTCGCTGGCCGTCCAGCGGCGGATGACCCAGTGCTCCTCGCCGTTGTTGATGCCGTTGGGATGAACCCGTTCGGCCGCCAGATACGTCCAAGGCGCACCCGAGGTGTTCAGGTCCCAGGCGCTCCCCGTCCACTGCTGGCCGAAGCCGTCCCAATCCCCCTGGCCTACACCTCCAGCAAACGGGATAAACTCCGTCGCCACATCGTAATCGACGGTGAGGCCGTCATAGAAGTAGCGAAAGCCGTAGAACCAGCCGTTCTGGCCCTGGTTGCCGGAGAATTCCGTGATTGAATTTGCGATCTCAGCCGACTGCGCCAGATTGCCCTGGCCGATTCCCAGCCAGGCGAGCGCGCCGATCAAGACGCTTTGGGATATGTTTCTTGTTTTCATAAGACTCTGGTCTTCACACGTTGTGGCTGCAGAACGAGCGCAACAGACTCCTGTCACAAACTGGATTGGACAAGCGCAACTCTGATCTCGCTCCGAGCGATGTCAAGCCTGAGAACAGCCCTGGCGTCCGTCGCCCGCTCCACTTCATAATTGACCTTGGCTGTCAGTTGTGGCCGCAATTTGATTGCGGCTTTGCCGCGCTAAGAAGTGTCCCGGGTAAGGGTCCTTGCCTCGGTGCGGCTCCCATCAAGCGCCTGCCACAGCGCATGGCGCTTGTCTTTCCCTCACGGCTTCTTACCCTCGCCGGCATGGAACTCTCTCAGGGACTGCGGAAGGTGCAGGAGCGGGTTGCACAGGCGTGCCGCCGGGCCGGGCGGCAGGCGTCCGAGGTGACGCTTGTAGCCGTGACGAAGGGCCAGCCGCCCGAGGTGGTGCGCGCCGCCGCGGGTCTGGGGCTCGATATCTTCGGCGAGAACAAGGTCCAGGAAGCCAAGGCGAAGATTCCTCTCTGTCTGGCGCGGCTGCGCTGGCACATGATCGGCCATCTGCAAACCAACAAGGCCCGCGATGCGGTTCACTTCTTCGAGATGATCCAGAGCATCGACAGCCTGCGTCTGGCCGAGGAGGTGAATCGGTGCGCCGAGAAGGCGGGCAGGACAATGCCGATCCTGCTCGAGGTCAATGTGGCGGGAGAAGCGTCCAAGTTCGGCTATCGACCCGAGACCTTGCTGGCGGAGTTCGATCGGCTCAACGGGCTGAGGCGACTCGAAATCCACGGTTTGATGACCATGGCCCCGTGGACGCCCGATCCGGAAAAGGTCCGTCCTGTGTTTCGCCGATTGCGCGAACTCAAAGCCGAATGCGAAGCGCGCCTGGGTGCGCCCCTCGAACACCTGAGCATGGGCATGAGCAGCGATTTCGAGGTCGCCATCGAGGAAGGGGCGACGATTGTGAGGGTCGGGACCGCGATCTTCGGCGAGCGCCACCGAAGCGCGCCTGCGGCCTCTGGGGGCTGACTCCACGGTCTTTTCATTTGGAACGGTGCTTAACGAGTATCTGGAAAGGGATTTGGGGATTGTTCTGGCAGCGCTCCTGCAGGGCAGGCCAAGAAGCCTCGGGGTGAAGGTCCGCCTTGAGCGCGATCAATAAAGAACATGTCACTTTATTTTGCGGCTGAAGACCTCCGCCGCAAGACGAGCCGCTTCAACGGAGGTGCGTCAGCGAGAAAATCAGCTCCGGCAGTCGATACCCGATCTCCCATCTCCCATCTCCGATCTCCGCGCTCTCTGTGCCTCTGTGGTTGATCCCCCTCGCTGAATGTCACCGTACGGAATGAACCACAGAGACGCCGAGGACACGGAGAAGGCCATGACCGGGCAATCTGTGTTCCTCCCCGAATCTGTGAGGGACGGACTCCACACCGATTCAGGGCGGAACACAGATTGACGCCGAGACGGTGATCCCTCTGAAAGGCGTGCACGCCGCGCTGTCCAGTGCTCTTTGGAGCCTCATCCCCTCCGTGCCATGGTCTTTTCATTTGGAGCGGTGCTTGACGAGTATCTGGAAAGGGATTTGGGGATTGTTCTGGCAGCGCTCCTGCAGGGCGGGCCAAGAAGCCTCGGGGTGAAGGTCCGCCTTGAGCGCGATCAGGCAGATGCGCAGGGCCGAGAGGTTGCAGTTGAGGTTGTAGTTTTTTGCTGCTGGTCGTCTTGGGTCTTTTGTTTGGCAAATCCCATGGCGACGGGGGCGCCGCTCTGGTGGTCACTCAGGCACAGGCTCAGGGCGCGATCGCGAATCCATTTGCCGTCCAGGGCCAGGGCGCGGGGAAGGGTGCCGAGGTTGGCCTGGAGCCAACGATTGAGGCAGTCGGCCAGTTGGTGAGGATCGATTCGGATGAGCAGGTTGCGCAGGGCGGAGTAGCTGGGGACTTTGCGGAAAGAGGTGCCTTTCTTGCGCGGAAAGCCAAGCCAAGCGCGTTGGGCCTGGGTGAGGAACTGGGCGTATCGCTGAATGGCGGCGACGTTGTCACGGCCGGCAAACAGGGCCATGGCGATGAACACCAGCAGTGACCAACACGGATAGGTGCGGTTGGCACGGCGCGGGTCGGGGAAGTTCGGCTCTCCGCTCGTTCAATCTGTGTTCCGACCCGAATCTGTGTGGAGTTCCCCACCGATTCGGTGCACGGCACGGGTCGAGCGAGCCAGAGAATTCCCACACCGATTCAGGGCGGAACACAGATTCCCGAAGAGGACAAGTTCTTCCTCACGAATTGGCCCAAGGATTGAATCTGGCAACCGTAACCTAGGCACCAAGTAGGGCGGAATGTAGTTGAAGGCCTGACGCAAAACGGTTAGTTAGCCCGCGGTTGGGGCTTGGTGTCTTTTCATGGCCTGCCGTGTGGCAGGTTTTCGTCAAGCTTCCAACCGTTTTTTTTCCGATTCCTGTGGGATGGCTGTGGAATGAAACCGATCCTGCCGATAACGCTGATTTGCCTGGGGCTGCTCGCCCCGCGGTGCGGCGCATCCGAACCTGATTCGTCGCTCTCGCTCTGGCTGCCACTGGATGAAGGTCTTGGCAGTCTCGCCATCGATCGCTCGCCGAATCAACTCGAGGCCGAACTCGCCAACGTGCGATGGGCCAAGGGGGCCTTTGGCACAGCCGCCCATTTCGGCGGCACCAATGCGTTCATCGAACTTCCGCCCGTTCCTTCCCTGAACGGCGCAACGCAATGCACCATCTCGGTCTGGGCAACATGGGAAGGGACGGGGCGCTATCCCAATCTGCTGACGACGCACACTTGGAGTCCCGGCGGCATGATGCTTTTTGTCAGCGATAACTCTTGTTCCTTCCGGATGGGGCGGCCCGGCCATCGGGCTGGTGTTCCGGGCAATGCCTGGGACGAAATTGGAGTTGGATTGCTGAATGCGCTTCCCATGCGGCAGTGGGTTCATCTGTGCGTGGTCTTTGCGTTGCCGAACATCACCACATACGTCAATGGCAAACCGGTTGACCAGGGGGATTGGCCTTATCCTGTCTCAGCCGACGGCTTGCGCCTCGGAGGCTGGTCGAGCCCCGTTTCCCACCACGGCCTAATCAGTGACCTGCGCATCTACGGTCGTGCGCTCACGGGGGACGAGGTCAGCGACCTCGCGGAGAATTCCACGCGCACCAACGCTGAGTACACTCTGGTGGATGAATCCGCGTACGCCCCGCCGCTGGCGGCGCGTTTTGAGAACCGCCACGCCACTCTGGCCATCGACCAGCAAGGCCGAATCTGTTCGCTGCGCAGCAAGGCATCCGGCCGCGAGTTGTTGGCCTGCCGGCAGGAACTGGTGTCGGCCCGGCTCAAAGACGGACGCCAAATCACCGCCCGCAAAGCCTCGTTTGCCAACAATACGCTCACGTTTGAGTTCTCACCGAGGCGTGGTGTGGCAGTTCTGGCCGTGGATGAGCGCGAGGACTTCTTTACCTTCACGATTCAGTCCGTGACCGTGCCCGATGTTGCCTCTCTGACCTTTTTCAACCTGCGGGTCACGCCGGCAAAGTATCGCGGCAACATGGTCAATATGCTTTCGGATGACACAGATGCCGTCTGCTTGCGGGGTTACGACCTTCCCGTCGAGATGGCACTGGACGGCAATCTCCCCGGACTGCGAGTCTGGACCGTGGCGGAGCGCGGCCTCACCGGATGGCGGGCTGGGTTGGCCGCGGGTCCCAAACCGGAAATGACCGCGATGCTTCGCGCCATGACGATGGAGGCAGGGGTGCCAGTCTCGAAGCTCGGCGGCGCATGGGCACTTGGCGCCGAGGCGAACCGCGGCTCCTACCTCTTCGCCGATCTCTCGCTGGCTTCCGTGGACGACTGGATTGACATCGCGCGCCGAGGCGGGTTCACGCACATCCACCTGCACGGCTGGTGGGACACGCTCGGGCACTACGGCGTCAACACCAACCTCTTTCCCAACGGCCTTGCGGACATGAAAGAGGCCGTCGCTCGCATCCATGCGGCGGGCCTCAAAGCGGGCATCCATACGCTCACGGCCTGCATTGATCCGCGAGACGCCTGGGTGACACCCGAGGCCAGCCCGCACCTGATCGCTACCGATTCCTATACGCTGGCGCGGCCCATGACGCCTACGGACACCGCGATCTACGTGAACGAGAAGCCGAGCCCGAATCACGATGTCGTTTTCACCTACATGGGCAACGGCAATGCCATCCGCATCGGCACGGAAATCGTGCAATACGGCGAGGTGGTGTCCCAACCGCCCTATGCCTTCGCAAAATGCCAGCGGGGCGCGTTCAAGACCGTCCCGGCGGCCCACGCGGCTGGCGACCCTGTCGATTATCTCCAGCAACGCTACATCGCGTTCTATCCCGAGCCCGGCTCGCCACTGGCCTATGAACTGGCCGACCACATCGCCAACGTCTTCAATACGTGTCAACTCGACCAAATCTACTTTGACGGCTCCGAAGGCATGATGAGCCGCTATGGCATCGACTTTATGCGCCGCACGATTTTCGAGCGCCTGAAAGGTGAGGTTTTGGCAGAGGCCAGCGAATGGGGCGCGCACAGTTGGTGGTTTCATTCCCGGCTCGGCGCCTGGGATCATCCCGTCTGGGCCGTCAAGCGATTTCATGATCTTCACATCGCCTCCGACGCTCAGTTCCGCGCCTCCGAACTGATCGAGCCGCAGATGGGCTGGTGGGCCCCCCGCGAGCCATCGGCTCATGCACGCGGTCATTTCCTGGACGAGATGGAGTACTTCGCGGCAAAGAACCTGGGACTCGACTCCGCCATGTCCATCCAGGGCGTCAACGTTTCCCGCCACCCGCTGTCATTTCATGTCGAGAACCAGTTCACCGTTCTCGGCTGGCACGAGCAACTGCGGTTGGCGCGCTACTTCGACTCTCAGACGATCGCACGTGTGGCGGTCCCCGGCGACGAGTTCCGTCTGCGGCAGGACCCGGGCGGCGCGTGGAAATTCACGCCGGTCAAAATGTCGGCTCATCGCATCAGTGCACTCGGCAACGGCTCCGAACGCTGGACGAGCGCGAATCCGTTCGCCGATCAACCGGTCGCGGCCCGCATCGAGGCGCTCTATTCCGTGGCGGCCTACGACAGTCCCAAGCGCATTTGCGTAGCGGACTTCGCCGACTTGGAGGCCTTCCAGCAGGCCACCAGTTCGTCCTCGGTGCTGCTTCAACTCAGAGCGGTGGCGGACGATACGCGTGGAGGCGAGCGCAATCTGAGCCTGCGTGCCCGGAACCAGGGCACAGCACGCCGCGGCGCATGGGCCCGGGCAGGTCTCGCCTTTCCGGCCCCCTACCGCAACCTCTCCGGCGCCGAGGCGCTGGGCGTGTGGGTCAAGGGCGACGGTAAGGGCGCGCTGCTGAACATACAGTTGTGCACGCCGCGCGAGTACACGCATGCGCTTTCCGATCACTACGTGCTCCTTGACTTCACGGGCTGGCGTTACGTCGAACTCCTGCTGCGCGAGCGGGATCTGGAGCAGATGTCCGACTATGAGTGGCCGTACGGGGGCGGCTACGATCTATACCGCAACCCGCTGGACATGGCCCACGTTTCCGAGGTCAACCTCTACCTCAACAACCTGCCTCCCGGCGACAGCGCTGAAGTGATCCTCGGCCCTGTCATGGCGCTCGCCGTTCAGCCTGCTGAATTGAGGAATCCGGTGCTCACCCTGAACGGACAGAGCCTCGCCCTGCCTGTCACGCTGAAATCCGGCGATTTCCTCGAAATCGATACGACCGGCAACGGCACGCACTACGACCACAAAGGCAATCTGCTGACGCGAGTCCGTCCGATGACCGCGTCCGGTTGGCCGGTGCTGAAGTCGGGCGAAAACGCAATCGCCTTCGATTGCGAGAAGCCGACCGGCGCGAGCGCCCGCGCTGAAGTAACGCTCACCGCCAGCGGCCAGCCGTTTGGCACAGTCAATCCGCGCGCCAGGATCGACTGGAAGCACCTGACGCGTGAATACGAGTTGCCGCGCTGGATCACCGCACCGGAGGGCGCGGACAACATCTGGGACGTGGCGGTTCGTCCGGACGAGCAAGCCAGGCTGGAAATCGAACTGAGCGGCGGCATGGACACACCCACCCTGACCGTGAACGGCGAAGTTCTCCGCTTCCCGGTTGTGCTCAAGCCCGCCCAGCGGCTGATCTGCCGCGGTGACCGTCATTGGCAGATCATTGACGCGGAACGCGCCCAAGTTACGGAAGGCGATCTCACCGTCGCCGCACCCATTCTGAAGAGCGGATCGAACCGTGTTTCGTTCACCTGCATTGCTCCCGAGCGCGCGTTGGTGAAACTCGTCAAGGTTTACAAACCATGATGGCCGGACACCCCCTTCTGGCTGTCGCTTCATCCAAGTGGCTTGATTCCAGCGTTTGGTGGGCCTTCCAACGCCCTGCTGTTTGCTTTGCTGCGAGAAGGACCCGTGCACGCCAATCACACCCGACCCTTTCCCAGTCGGCTTCTTCTGCGCTCTGCAGGGGCCGCGCGGCCCCGTCGCGATTCCGTGCACTCGATCTTGGACCCGCGCGGAATCGCAGCAGACAATGGCGGCACTTCAGTTGTTGAACGGAGTTCCGCCCAGCACCGCCGCCGTCAGACCCATCGCGTCGAGGAGTTGGCGGGCCAGAGCCTGCTGGTCCGCGGGCGGGGCGTGGGGCGACATCAACTCCGCGAAGCGCCCCTGGAACGTCAGAGCATCTGAAGGTCGTCGGTGGGCATCGGTATGCGCCGCGTGGAGGGCCTGCCTGCCGCGCCTGCCTGTGCCGTGCCCGACACGGCAGACAGGCCGCTGCGCTTTGCGGCGCAGACAGGGCACGCGACCTCGTGTGCTCTGTTCGCGCGCACGAAGGCGTTGGAGTGGGGACGCCCTCGTCCCCCGGCGATGAGAGTTGCAGGCCCGCTTTGGCAGGCGTTACCCCTCCGGCAATCTCCATCCGTTGCAGGCCCGGCGCCCTCACCACGCGACAGAACACCGAGCACAACCAGATGCACCGCTCGAACGCGGCCTCGAGCGCGGGCTTGCGCAAACCGGCCGGCTCCGGTTCAATCGCGTCCCAACAAACGGCGGCCCTTCAAGGCATGCAGGATATTCTGTTTTACGTTTTTGCGGCGCTGACGCTGGTCTGCGGTTTTCTGGTCGTGGCGAACCCGATCAGCCGCAGCCCGGTGACGAGCGCGCTTTTCCTGGTCTTGACCATCGTCTCGCTGTCCGGCTTGTTCGTCCTGCTGCACGCCTTCTTCCTGGCGGCGGTGCAGATCGTGGTCTATGCCGGGGCGGCGCTGGTGCTGTTTCTCTTCGTCATCATGATGCTCGACTTGAAGGCGGAGGAGCGCCGTCGAATCACGCGCTTGGGCCTGATCGGAGGCGGGTTGGTCGCCGTGGCGATGGCGTGGCTATTCCGCGTGGTTCCGCGGGAAGCGGCGCTTGTCGCCTCCGGACCAGCTCATGTCGAGGGGTCGACGCCGGCTTTGGGGGCGCTGTTGTTCACGCAGTACCTGCTCCCCTTCGAGGCGATATCGCTGGTGTTGGTGGCGGGGATGGTGGGAGCGATTCTGCTGAGCAGGAAGGAGCCATCGTGACCGTCGGACTGGCACACTACCTGACGGTGAGCGTGGTGCTGTTCTGCCTGGGTTTGCTGGGGGTGATCGCGCGCCGCAATGTGGTGATCGTCTACATGGCGCTCGAGTTGATGCTCAACGCGACGAACCTGGCGCTGGTCGCCTTCTCGCGGTTCAACCACAATCTCGAAGGCCAGGTCATGGTGTTCTTCATCATCACCGTGGCGGCGGCGGAGGTGGCGGTCGGCCTGGCCCTGATCGTCGCGCTGTATCGCAAGCGCCAGACCGCACACGTCGAAGACCTCGCTTCGATGCGACTCTGACGCCCTCCGCATGCACGCCGCATCGACCCATCTCGCCTGGCTGGTGCTGCTCCCGCCACTGGGGGCGGCGGCGGGCATCACGCTCCTGGCCCTGAACCGGCCGGCGGTGAGCGCCCGGCTCTCGATCGGGGCGATTCTGGCCGCGTTCGGCGTCAGCCTGGTGCTGTTCACACAAGGTGTGGAAGGGCGGACGGCGTGGACATGGCTGTCGATCGACGACGGGCGTGGGACTTTCGTTGCCGAACTGGGGTTGCGGTTGGACCACTTGAGCTGCCTGATGCTGCTGGTGGTGACGGGCGTCGGCTCGGTGATCCACATCTACTCGTTGGGCTACATGCGCGGAGACCGCAGCGTGGGGCGCTACTTCGCGGGGCTGAGCCTGTTCAGTTTTTCGATGCTCGGGATTGTGCTGGCCGACAATTTCCTGATGCTCTTCATCTGCTGGGAACTGGTCGGCGTCTCGAGCTACCTGTTGATCGGGTTCTGGTTCGAGCGCCCGGCGGCAGCCGATGCGAGCAAGAAGGCGTTCCTGACAAACCGGCTTGGCGACTTCGGGTTCCTGCTCGGCATCATTCTCCTCTGGGCCGCATTCGGGACGCTCGATTTCGCCGAACTCGAGCAGCGTATCGGCGCCGGCACAACCCCTTGGCTGCCGTCGCTGGTCGGCCTCCTGATCTTCTGCGGCGCCGTCGGCAAATCGGCCCAGTTCCCGTTGCACGTCTGGCTGCCTGACGCCATGGAAGGGCCCACGCCCGTCAGCGCGCTCATCCACGCGGCGACGATGGTGGCCGCGGGCGTCTACATGCTGTGCCGGGTGTTTTTCGTGTTCGCGGCGCCGGGATCGGCGGCGCCGGACGTCATCGCGTGGGTGGGCGGAGGCACGGCGCTTCTGGCCGCGCTGATTGCGGTCCAGCAGAACGACATCAAACGCATCCTGGCCTACTCGACCCTTTCGCAGCTCGGCTACATGGTCCTGGCCGTGGGCCTCGCCGGCATGGCCGCCGGCGCGCATCCCGTTCCGGCGATGTACCATCTGACCACGCACGCCTGCTTCAAAGCGCTCCTGTTCTTGGGCGCCGGGTCGGTCATTTGCGCCTTGCGCCACGAGCAGGACATCTGGCGCATGGGTGGCCTGGCGCGCCGCATGCCGATCACGTTCTGGACATTTCTGGCGGCGACCCTCGCCCTGTGCGGCATTCCGCCTTTCAGCGGTTTCTTCAGCAAAGACGCGATTCTCGCCCTGGCCTGGGAGCGGCAGCCTGTGCTCCTTGGGCTGGCTGTGGCGGTGGCGTTCCTGACGTCGTTCTACATGTTCCGGCTGGTGTGGGTTGCGTTTCTGGGACCGGCCAAGTCCCAGGCGCCCGACCACGCGCGCGAATCGCCCGCGGTGATGACCCTGCCTTTGTTGGTGTTGACCGTGCCGAGTGTCGTGGCCGGTTTTTGGGGGATCGACTCATACCTGATCGAGCACTTTCGTCCTGGCGAAGGCCTGTCCGCACCAGGTTGGCTTGGGCAACTGACCGCGCCGTTTCACCATGCGCCGGTGGCGGCGTTCAGCGGGTTGATCGCGGCGTTGCTGGGGATCGTGTTCGCCTGGAGGCTCTACAGCCATCGGGTTCAGGATCCTTTGCCGGGCCTTTTGGACGCCGCGGCCCGGCCGCTGCGCGACAAGTTCTATTTCGATGAGTTTTATGGGCGGTTGATCGCCTGGACCCAGGACACCCTCGCCCGGGGGGCGGACGCGGTCGATCGCTGGGTGATCGGCGGCGCGCTGGTGAAGGGCGCATCGGGAAGCATCGAGTTGTGCGGGCGCCTCTTGCGGCTGGTCCAGACCGGGAGCCTGCAGACTTACGCGTTTCTGTTTGTCCTCGGCGCGGTGGTGGCGATTGTGCTGATGCTGGGATGGTGAACCATGGACTCGCTCACGTTCATCATCTTCTGCCCGTTGATCGGCGCGGTCCTGATTGCCCTGATCCCGCGCAGCTTCGAAGTCCTGTTTCGGGGCATCACGCTGGGAGCGACCGGCCTCTCGCTGGCGGGGGCGTTGTGGATTTTTTCGGAGTTCGAGCTCGGAACGGCGCGCATTCAGTACGAGGAACTCGTGCCGTGGGTCTACTCTTTAGGCATCAACTATCACCTGGGTGTGGATGGCTTGAACGTGGGGCTTCTCCTCATGGGCGCACTGGTGGCGTTCGCGGCCACCTGCGTCTCGTCCGAAATCCGGGAGCGACAGAAGGAGTTCTACCTGCTGCTGCTGCTCATGACAGGAGGAATCCTGGGCGCGTTCGCCTCACTCGACCTGTTCTTCTTCTATTTCTTCCACGAACTGGCGTTGGTCCCGACATTCATCATGATCGGCGTCTGGGGCCGCGGGGCCAACCGCCGCGAGGCGGCTTTCACCATCACCTTGTATCTGAGTCTGGGGGCCCTGATCGCGCTGGTGGGTCTGGTTGCGCTCTATCTCGAGACCGGGGCGCACACGTTCGACGTTGTCGCCATGACCCGGCATGTGGCCGCGCATCCCGTCTCGGAAAGCGCGCAGAACATCATCTTTCCCCTTTTGATGATCGGATTCGGCATCCTGGTGTCGCTCTGGCCGTTCCACACTTGGGCGCCGCTGGGGTATGGCGCCGCGCCCACAGCCACGGCGATGCTGCATGCGGGCGTCATCAAGAAGTTCGGACTCTACGGTCTCTTGCGCATCGCCGTGCCGCTGCTGCCCGAGGGGGCCCAACGCTGGGTCGGACTCCTGGCCGTCCTCTGCCTGGGCAATCTGGTTTACTGCGGCCTGGTCGCGATGCGCCAGAAGAACTTCGGCCTGCTGATTGCCAATTCGAGTGTTGCGCACATGGGCTTCGCGTTCCTGGGCATCGCCAGTCTGAGCCTTATCGGGGTGACGGGCGCCGTGGTGGTGATGATTGCGCACGGCCTGTTGGCCGCCCTGACTTTCGGTCTCGGCGGCTATCTCCACCAGCGCTTGGGCACGCTCGAGATGGCGCAAATGGGCGGCCTGTTGCGGCGCCTGCCCTTCGTTGGCGGAGTCCTGATCATGGCGATGCTGGCCGGATGCGGGCTGCCGGGATTCGCCAACTTCCCCGGCGAGATTCTGGTTCTCTTCGGCGCCTTTATCCGGCATCCGGTCATCGTCAGCCTGGCTGCGTGGGCGGGCTTGATCATCGGCGCGGTCTACGCCTTGCGCGCGGTCCGCGTCATGCTTCACGGAGAACTGCCGCAGCGCCGGCACGACACGCCGGATGCCGCGAACGCCTGGCGCAAACTGCCGTACGCGCTTCTCCTGGCCGCCCTGGTGGTCTTCGGTTGCTTCCCGAGACTCCTGACCGACCGCATCGTCGCCTCCGCACAACAGGCCATCGCGTCCGTTCAAGGCTCTTCCGTGGCGGAAATCCAGCACGCCGACGACCGCCTGTTTGGCGGGTCTGAACCGACAAAGGCTTCGATTGGCCAACGTGGGGCCTTCTATGCCGGCCAAGAGGGGATCGCGGCCGGGCGCTCGAGGCGGCAGTCTGGGTGTTCGATCCGGCTGACGGGAAACGCTGCGCATGAGTGACCTGACAGCCATAGGACTCGAACTGGCGGTGATGGTCACCGCTCTGGCAGTGCTTCTTCTGGACCTCTGGACGCCCCCGGAGCAGAAGCGTCAATTGGGTTACGTGGCGGCAATCGCCGTGGGGGTCATTTTCGTGGCCAGCTTCGCCGTGCTGATTCCGGAACCGCGAATGGCCTTTGGCGGAATGTATCGTCTGGACGAGCTGTCGCTTTACTTCAAGCGCTTTTTCCTGCTGACGGCGTTGGTGGTCCTGCTGATGTCGATCGAGATCGCCGATCGCATCGAAGCGGGCTTCCCCGAGTACTGCGCGCTGCATTTGTTCGCGCTCACCGGCATGATGCTCGCGGCATCGGCCTATCATTTTGCGATGGTCTTTGTGGCCCTCGAACTGATTGCTGTCACGTTCTACATCCTGACGAGCTACCAGCGCCGCCGCCTGGCCTCGCTCGAAGCCGGGGTCAAGTATTTGGTTCTGAGCGCAGTCGCGTCCGCGTTCCTGGTTTACGGGATTGCCCTGGTCTTTGGAGCGAGCGGCACGCTGGATTTTGCCAGGCTGGCCGACAGATCGAACACCGGGAGCCATCGCATGCTCGAACTGGGCCTGTTGCTGGTCTTCCTCGGGCTCACCTTCAAGCTCGCCTCCGTGCCGTTCCAGTTCTGGGCTCCGGACGTCTACCAGGGCGCCCCCACCCCAACTGTGGCGTTCCTGGCCCTGGGATCGAAGGCGGCGGGAGTGGCGCTGCTGATTCGGGTGTTCCACGAAGCGGCGCCGGCAATCGGACGGGGCTGGCACGGACTGTTCGCGGGCGTGTCGGCCGCAACCATGCTCTACGGCGTCCTCTGTGCGATCCCGCAGCGGAATTTGAAGCGATTGCTTGGGTATTCGAGCATCGCCAACGGCGGGTTAGTCTTCATGGGCCTCTCGACGTTCAGCGCGCCGGGCCTCAGCGCCGTGCTCTATTTCCTGGCGGCGTACCTGTTCACCCTCGGCGCGGCATTCTTCGTGTTGTGCCTGGTGGCGCCCACCGCGGAAGACGCGGATATCCCGGCCCTGACCGGGCTGCACCGGCGCTCGCCGCTGCTGGCGGCCGCGCTCGCTCTGTCCATGGTTTCCCTCGCCGGGATTCCCCCTCTGGCCGGTTTCTTCGGAAAGTTCCTGCTCATCAAGGCGGCTCTCGAGAACGGCCCTTCCTGGCCCGCAATGTATGCCCTGGCGAGTGTTGCCTTGCTGACGGCTGTGATCTCGATCTCCTACTATTTCGGCGTCATCCGAGCGATATACTGGCCGGGAGAAACGGAACGCGAAGTCGTCCGCGATCCCGAGCCGATTGTCCTCTCAGGGCTCACCCGAGCGGTCCTCTGGTTCTGCATCGTCGGCATGCTCTGGCTGGGGATCGCGCCGGACAAGATGTTGATCCTCGCCGAACACGCCGTTCGTGCCCTGGCACTGTAAATGGGCTAACGGTCTGTGCAAAAATTACTTCCGATCAATTTTTGCACAGACCCTAAGGCAGCGCGCGGCGCAACTGATCGAGAATCGCGGTGACCAGGCCGCCGCGGCTGATCTCGCCCGAATCGTGCGCCGGAACCGCATAGGTCTGGCAGGGGCCATCCGCGGACTTCAGAGCCAGCCAGACCGCACGCCTGCCTGCTGCATTCGTCTCGACCCCGCCGACGGCCAGCGCCCAGGGAGTGCGTCCCCACAGTGCCGCCGCCCCGGCAAGGGCTTGCGCCTGCTCGAGCGCAGGAGGCGCGGCGGGCGCGGCGGGCAGACTGAGGATGCGCGTCAGCGTCTCTTCGTTCGGGGCAGAGCACGCGCCTGCGAGGAATTGCGGCGCATTCGGCAATGAGGCAAGAGCCGCGGCGAGTTGTCCGCCGCTGCCGACCTCGGCGATTGTGACGGACGCCTTGCGCGCCAGAAACCGCCGGGCGACCACCTCTTCGAGCGACGTGCCGTCGTCGGAATAGATGAACTCGCCCAGATGCTCGCGAATGGCCTCTTTGATCCGCTCGAGGCGCGCGCGATCCTCGGGTCGATGGCCCGGGAGGCCGAAGGTGAAATCCACCCGGCTGCCCTCGAACAGCGAAGTCACCATCACGTCGGGCGCGATCGCCACGTGATCCTTGATTGACTGATCGATTTGCGACTGGCCAATCCCGACAAAACGGAGCGTCAGCGAGTGCCCGAAAGAGCGCGCGCCGCACCGCTCTTTCAGGAAAGGGGCCAGTTCCCGCTGAACCATCGGCTGGAGTTCCCGCGGCGGCCCGGGCAGCGCGATGACCAGCGCGTCCTGATTCCCTTGAAACGTCTTGCCCAGGTCAAAGACAAGGCCGACGGCTGTTCCGGCGCCGTTCTTGAGGTAGCCGCCGCGTTCGGGGACCAACGTCTGGCGCCTAAGGTTGGGTCGGATGCGATCGCGTGTCTGGCCGAAGCGCCGTTCGAGGTCGGCCAGCACGGCCGGGTGTTCGCGCAGGGGGATGCCAGTGAATTCGGAGAGCGTCTCGCGCGAGATGTCGTTCGGGGTTGGCCCGAGCCCGCCGGTGACCAGGACCAGCGGCGCTCGGTTCGTCGCAAAACGCAGCGCGCGCAGTATGTCCTCGCGACGATCGTCCACGGTGAGCGAGCCGACGCAGCGGCAACCCAGCAGCCGCAATGTGCGCGCCAGAAAATGCGTGTGGCCGTCCGGGTAGACGCCTTCGAGCAATTCGCCTCCGGTCACGACAATGAAATAGTCGATGGGCTGCGTCTCTTCGAAAGCCGCAGAACTGTCCTTATCGCTCGCGGCGTTCGCAATCGCCATCCCTGCGGCGAGCCCGAGTGCAAGAAGCAAACACTTCAGATTCATGCCGGGTCGAGACGATGCGCCACTGTGTTGACACGCGTCAACGCTGGGCCGCACGAACGGTGCGGTTCTCATTCTCAGTGCAAGGCCTTGCCGCCGGGCGAGGGACCCCACGTTGTCCACGGCACCGGAGAACGCAGCGACCCCATAGCAGGCCGGGTCTCCGGACCCGGTGCTGGACGTTGGCAAACTGAGAATTGCTGACGCGCACTGAGCACACGAGCTTCACTCTTCTGCAACACTCCGGACCGGCCATGGGATTGCGGATGCAGCCGCTTGCAAACGCGCGCGGGGACCACGTACACTCAGGCCATGCAAATCCGCTTTCCTCTGCTGCTTGCGCTCGCCGTGGCGACCTCGATCGAAACAGGGCGTGGTGCGGACTCATTTTTTCCCCTCATGGCATGGAACTGGGCGCCGTCTGATGCGGCCACCTTCGAACGGATGCGCGACTGCGGGTTGACGGTGGCGGGCTTTGTGTCGCCCAAGGAACTCGATCTCTGCCATGCGGCGGGGCTGAAGGCTATCGTCTCCGACCAGCGCGTCTCCGGCTACGACTGGCGCAAGGTGGACGCCGGGGTGGCGCGGACGAAGGTCGCCGCACTGATCGCCGAGACCGGATCGCATCCGGCGGTGTACGGCTACTACTTGCGCGATGAGCCGGGGGCGGAGGCGTTCCCGGGACTGGCCACGGTGGCGTCCATCGTGAAGGAGCTGGCTCCGGGCAAGTGGCCCTACATCAATCTCTTTCCCAACTACGCCAGCGCGGCGCAACTCGGCACCGCCACCTACGAAGAGCATCTCGAGAAGTTCGTCGCCACCTGCCGGCCGACGCATTTGAGCTATGACCACTACGCGCTGATGGAGGACGGCTCGTTGCGCGCCGGGTACTTTCTGAACCTCGAGCAGATGCGCCAGGCCGCCAAGAAACATGGCCTGCCATTCTGGAACATCGTCCTGAGCGTGGCCCACTTCAATTACCGTGAGGCCACCCCTGCCGACCTGCGCTTCCAAGTCTACACCACCCTCGCCTACGGCGGGCGCGGCATCGCCTACTTCACCTACTTTACGCCCCAGGTGGGCAATTACCGCATGGCGCCCATCGACCAATTCGGCCACGCCACGCCCACATGGTCGGCAATGCAGAACGTCAACCTCCAGGTCGGCAAGCTCGCCCCGACCCTGCTGCAACTGACCTCGAACGAGGTCTATCATTTCGGGGCGATCCCCGAAGGCGCACACGGCCCCGGGGAATCGAGCCTGATCGCAGCCGTCGGAAACGCGCCGTTCATGGTTGGGGATTTCACGCACGCGGACGGCAGCCGCTACGCGCTCGTCGTCAACAAGGATTCCCTCCGATCCCACCATGGCGCCGTCACGTTCCGCCAAAACCCTCGCCGCGTTCAGATGGTCTCGCCCTATACCGGACAGTTGATCGGGTTCACGGGCGAACAACAGTGGCTGGCCGCCGGACAGGGAGTTCTGTTGAAAGTCGAGTAGCTCGGCCGGCGCAAGGCCCGCGCAGGGCGGCCCTGCCCGGATGTTCGGCAAAGCTTCCGATCCATGCGGACGCACGCCGACGGCGCCGGAGATATCGAACGATTTGCACGAATGATCAGAGACGAACATCGAGTGTGCGCGCCCCATCGATCCACGCGCCGCCGCTTTCTGCAAACGCTCGCGACGGCCCCGACCCTTCTTGCCGTCCCTATCGTGGCGCCAGCCTCCATCCTGGCCCAGGGCGCGCGTCCCGCCCCAAGCGAGCGCATTGTCCTGGCCGCCATCGGCGTCGGCTCGAGAGGGGTCCGCAATCTCGAGTCGTTTCTCGGAGAGTCGGACTGCCAGGTGATGGCCGTGTGCGATGTGGACAAGCTGCACGCCGAAGAAGGCAAAGAACTGGTGAACCGGCATTACAAGAACCAAGACTGCCGCGTCTATTACGATTTCCGCCATCTCCTGGCTCGGGCAGATCTGGACGCGGTGGCGCTGGCCTTGCCCAACCACTGGCACGCCGTCCCTGCCATTCAAGCGGTCAAAGCCGGACTGGACGTCTACAGCGAGGCGCCCCTGGCCCACACTCTTCGAGAAGGCAGGGCGATTTGCGAAGCTGTCCGGCGGTATGGCTGCATCTGGCAGACCGGGAGCTGGCAGCGCTCGGTCGAAACCTTCCGGACGGCCGCCCAACTCGTGCGCAACGGGCGCATTGGAAAAGTGCGCGCGGTCGAGGTTGGTGTGCCGTCGGGACACCCGGACCTCTGCGGCACCGCCGGGCAGGAACAGGCGGGACCGCCACCCACGCACCTCGACTACGAGTTCTGGCTCGGACCCGCTCCGTGGGCACCCTATTGTCCGGCGCGCGTCCACCAGAACTGGCGCTGGCACCTGGATTACGGCGGAGGCCAATTGCTCGAATGGGTGGGCCACCACGTCGACATCGCGCACTGGGGCATGGACTGGGACGCAACCGGTCCGGTCGAGGTCGAGGCGGCGGGCGAGTTTCCGTCACGCGGTCTGTGGAACACAGCCACGGCGTTTCGCGTCACCTGCAAGTACGCAAACGAGGTCTCGATGCTGATTGCCGCGGGGGCCCCCCAGGTGCGCATCGGCACGCGCTGGATTGGCGAAGACGGGTGGATCTGGTGCGACCGCGAGACGATCGAAGCCGAACCGAAACGGCTGTTGCTCGAACCCACGGACGCGATGAAGATCAAGCTGCCCGGCTCTCCGGGCCATCATCGCAACTTTCTTGATTGCGTGAAATCGCGTCGCGCCCCGGTCGCGCCCGCGGAGGTCGGGCAGCGCTCGATGACCCCCGGTCACCTGGGACAAATCGCCATGCAGCTCCGGCGCAAGCTGTCCTGGAACCCGGAGACAGAGACAATCGCCGACGACCCGACTGCGTCGCGTCTTCTGGGAACGGCCATGCGCGAGCCGTGGCGGCTGGGGTGAGAGAAGCCGGGCCCTGCGGAGGACAAGGACCAATGCAATCCCTCAGTCGTTTCTATCTGTACGCCGCCCTCGCGCTCCGCCGCCCTCGCGCTCACGTTGCCGGCTCAGCAGCCCCTCGGTTGGGGCATCGAAGTGGGCAGCGACCTGGCAGTGCTCAAGAAAAAGGCTCTGTGCAAAATACTACTGTCGAAAACGCGCTCCCAAGCTTTTGGCGATGCGCCACCAGGGCCAGATCAAGGGAAGCCAACGCAGGAGGACACGCCCGCGTCTGGCCAGGGTGTAACCGGCCATCGGAGCGGCGATCCAGAGCAGCGGACGCGCCTCGCGCGCCCAGTGCACGGCGCGATCTAGCCAGCTCAAGGAATCGGCCAGGCGACTCCAGTCGTGGTGGAGTCGGGCGCGGTGATCCGCGGCGGCGATGATGAGCGATTGCCGTCGGGTCTCGAGTTCGCCTAACGTCCGACTCGAAAACATGCGCGGTCCTTTTCGAACTCCGCCAGGGTGCCGGCGAATGGCTTGAGCCCGTGTTTCAACTCGCGTCGGATGCCGATCAGGAGCCAGGCCGAGCCGCCGCCATAGAGGAGGGTCAAGCCGACGAACGCAGCGATGGGCGACCTTGGCCAGAGCAGCCAGATGAGGCCGGCCGTGAGCGTGCCCAGGGCCAGCAGCGCGAGAATCGCGGCCGCGGCCACGCGCAGGAGGAGATCGATCAACCGGACCTTCTCCTGCTGCAACTCGACCGTCAACAGCTCGAAGCGCGTTCGCGCGAGAGCCAGCACGGACTCGATCGCGCCGAGCAACGAGGCGAAGAAGCCTTGAGGCGACTTCGGTTCGGTTGCCATGAGGCTATCTGCGTCCCAGCAACAGGCCGAACAACAGGCCGACGCCGAAAGACGCGCCGATGGATTCGTACGGGTGGTCGCGGATCAGGCGGTCGGCCGCCTTGGCGCCGGCGAGGGCTCTGTCTTCGAGTTGAGTGGCGGTGGCTTTAGCCTTGTCGACCGAGGCCTGGAGGCGGGCTTTGATTTCCGCGGTCTTGCCGCTGGTGTCGCCCACGCCCGCCTTGAGCAACTCCTCGGCGTCGCGGATGAGGACGCGGAGATCCTCGGCGACTTTTTCGCGGCTGATCTTGGCCGGCTCTTCGATGTTATGGAAATAGGTTTCCATGGTCATGTCCGTATCTTTCACTTGTTGCGGCGGCGGGCTCGCCGGTGGGAGAGCCCCACGTCGCCCAGACTCAACTTGGAGCGCGAAACGGCGCGAGTCGAGCCGAAAGTTGAACGTTATTCGTACGTTTTCGAAAGCTGCTCGAACCGTTTGTAGACCGGGGATGCGGGCGTGATGCGCTGCCGGATTTCCGCCAGAACACGCCGGGCCTCGGCGACATTCGAGCGCCCGACCAACAGCACATAATCCAGCTCGATGTCCGTCAGCCGCGGATCCTGGATTTCGCTTTGGTGCTGGGCCAGCCATCGGCCCACGCCCTGGGCCCCCTCGCGTTTGGCCGCCTCATAACTCTCTTCGACGCTGGCGGCCATGCCCGGCAGTTTGCCCGGGGCGGGCGCTTGCCCGCCGTCTTGCCGCACCGGGGTGGTGGCGATTTCCTTTTTGGCGTAGTGGCTGAACTTCCAGCCCAGCCAGACCAGGGCCACTACCATGACAACGGTCAGGAATTGTCTCATGAGTCGGAGAGTCGTTGAATCCGGGCGCCGAGCCGACGCAGTTTGTCGTCGATGCGCTCGTAGCCGCGGTCGAGGTGGTAAATGCGTTTCACGTGCGTCCGGCCCCGGGCGACAAGGCTGGCGATCACCAGCGCGGCCGAAGCGCGCAGGTCGCTCGCCATCACCGGCGCGCCGCTCAAGACCGAGGGGCCCTTGACGACGGCGCTGGGTCCTTCGATCGTGATGTCGGCGCCCAGCCGCGCCAATTCGCTCACGTGCATGAACCGGGTCTCGAAGATGCGCTCGGTGAGGATGCTGATGCCGGACGCCTGGGTCATTAACACCATCATCTGCGCCTGGGCGTCAGTCGGGAACCCGGCGTACGGCTGCGTGGTGACATCCACGGGGCGCAGCCGCCGCCCGCCCTTGACCGTCAAGTTCCCGCCGGCGCGATCGAGTCGAACGCCTGCTTCCTCGAGCTTGTCGAGGACCGCGTGGAGATGTTCGGGACGCGCGCCCCGCAGGGTCACTTCGCCGCGCGAACACGCCGCCGCAATGGCAAAGGTCGCCGCCTCGATCCGATCCGGGATGGCCTCGTGCTCCGCGCCGTGCAGTTCCTTGACGCCGGTGATCGTGATGGTGGGACTGCCGGCGCCCGTGATTTGCGCCCCCATCGCATTGAGGAATTCGGCCAGGTCAACAATCTCCGGTTCGCAGGCGGCGCTCTGGATCACCGTCACCCCCTCGGCCAGCGTCGCGGCCATCATGACGTTGGCCGTGCCCAAAACGGTCGGGCCAGCGCGCCCGCCCAGGAACATGGCCGAGCCCTTCAGCCGCCGGGTCTGCGCGCAGACGTACCCGCTGTCAATCTGGATTTTCGCTCCCAGGGCGCGAAGTCCTTTGAGATGGAGATCGATCGGGCGGGTGCCGATGACGCATCCGCCAGGCAGTGAGACTTTGGCTTGTCCCAAGCGCCCCAGCAGCGGGCCTAGAAGGCAGACGGAGCCGCGCATCTTGCGCACCAGGTCGTAGTCGCAGAAGCCGCGGATGCGATTGGCCTCGATCGAGACGGTGTCGCCCTGGGACCGGACTTTGGCGCCCACCGCGGTCAGGATGCGAACCATGAACGCCACGTCGCTCAACGCCGGCACGCGCCGAATCACGCACGGCTCACGGGTCAGCAGCGCCGCCGCCATCAGCGGCAACACAGCATTCTTGGCCCCGCTGATTGTGACCTCGCCTTCCAGCGGTCGCCCGCCCTCGATCAACAGACTGTACATGGCACGCAACTTGTTCCCCGCGCCGCATCGAGACGGCGCGCCCCGTCCGTCTCCCCGACACACCGGCCGCGGCTGGACTGTGGGCGGCAATGTTTCATCTTCGGGCAGGCCGCGCAATCAAGATTCGTTCCCGCCCGCTCAGATCGGCCTCGACGGCCTCGACGATCCAGCCGTGTCGAACGAAGAGGTCTGAAACGGCTGTGGCCTGGCCATCACCGAATTCGACCAGAAGATGGCCGGATCGGTTCAGGCGAGCCGCAGCCCCGGCGGCCAATTGGCGGATCACGTCCAGACCGTCTGGACCTCCGTCGAGTGCCGGGCGCGGATCGTGATCGCGGACCTCCGGGGCGAGACGCTCGATCTCGACGCTCGGGATGTAGGGAGGATTGGCGACAATGACGTCGAAGTGCAGCCCCGGGCGAACCGCGGCCAGGCCGTCGCCGCGCGCCCATTCAATGCGGTCGGCGACTCCTTGTCGTTCCGCGTTCGCGCGGGCCCGGACCAGGGCCGGTTCGGAGATATCGAGGGCGGTGATGTGCGCGGCGGGGCAATGCCGGGCCAGAGCGATGGCCAGGCAACCGCTGCCGGTCCCGAAGTCCAAGACCGCCGGCGCGGCGACCGGCAAAGTCTCGAGAAGTGTCCAGGCGCGCTCGGCCAGGACCTCGGTTTCCGGGCGCGGGATCAGGACATCAGGGCCGACAGCGAGTTCGAACCCGCAGAACGACACCAGGCCGGTCAGGTGCTGCAAGGGCTCGCGGTTGCCGCGGCGGCGGACCAGTGCGCGGACCGTTGCCAGATCGGATTCGCCGAGGGTGCGCTCGAAGTTCAGGTAGAGCTGGAGCCGGGGCAGCTTCAGCACATGGGCCAGGAGCAACTCGATTTGCAGCCGGGGCGAGTCCACCCCCTTCTGAGCCAGGTAGTCGGTGCTGCGTCGAATGACTTCCAAGACCGTCACAAGACAAGAGTAACGCCGCCGGTCGGCGGGGTCAGCCACGAACTATGCACAACGTCAGAAGTGACACCGCGTGGGGGCATGCGGCCAACAACGCCCTGTAGGCCGGCGCCTCTGACCGGGCGTCATTGACTTATGACGCTGCCTATCGAAATGCTGATGGCCGTTGACGGCGGGGCCTTGGCGTGATAGCCCCTGTGCTCGGATAATGTTGGAGTCTTTTTCGCCAGTCCCAAACCGATGCAAGACCTGATCTCGAAAGCCGCGACACTGCTCGAGGCTTTGCCCTATCTGCAGAAGTACAGCGGGGCCACGTTTGTCGTCAAATACGGCGGCAGCTTCATGGACTCGCCCGACCCGGTCATCCGGACCAGCGTTGCGCGGGACATTGTTTTTCTCGAGGCTGCGGAGATCAATCCCGTCGTGGTGCATGGGGGCGGCAAGGCGATCACGCGCGCCATGGAAAAAGCGGGGCTGAAGGCGCAATTCGTCCAGGGCCAGCGGGTTACGGACGAGGCGACGGTGCGGGTGGTCGATGCGGTGCTTTCGGGCGAGATCAATCCGGAGGTGGTGACAACGATCAGCTCGTTAGGCGGGCTGGCCAGGGGTTTCGCCGGCACGGAGGTTTTCACCTGTCGGAAGCTTCTGGTGCACGGGCCGGACGGGCAGCCGCTGGACATCGGTTTCGTGGGCGAAGTGACCGGCGTGAACACAGCCCCGCTCCTGGCCTGCATCGAGAAGGGGATCACGCCCGTGATCAGCCCCACCGCGCGGGACAAGGACGGCCAGGTGTACAACTGCAATGCGGACGTCGCGGCGGCGCGCGCGGCCATCGCGTTGCGCGCGCGGCGGCTGGTTTTCATGAGCGATGTGCCGGGCTTGCTGCGCGACCCCAAGGACCCCGCCACGGTGATTCCGCATCTGCGCGTCAGCGAGGTGGACGCTCTCAAGCACGCCGGGATTGTCGAGCGGGGCATGATTCCCAAAGTCGACAGCGCGGTCGCCGCCATTCGGGCCGGGGTCGACAAGGTCTCGTTCGTCGACGGACGCGTGCCTCACGCGGTGCTTCTCGAGATATTCACCGACGAAGGCGTTGGGACGGAGGTGGTGCTCTAGCCCCATATTGCGCAAATCCGGGCTGGCCCGCCGGACGCCGCTTGGATCGGACGGACTCCCTTTTATGAAAGACATCATTCCGCCTCCACCCATCATCGCCAATCAGTTCGAGACGGTGCGCGAGCTTTTCCAGAAGTACGTCGTGCCGAGCTACGGCCGCTTCGACCTCGCGTTCGCCCGCGGCGCCGGCAGTTTCCTTTGCGATGTGTCCGGGAAGCGCTACCTCGACCTGGGCAGCGGGATTGCCGTCTGCTCGCTGGGCCATGCGCATCCGGAAATCACTGAGGCCCTGATCGAGCAGTCGCGGAAGATGGTGCACATCTCGAATCTCTATTACCACGAGCCCCAGGGGCGCCTTGCGGAACAGATCGTACGCCTGCTGGCGCCCGGCAAGGTGTTCTTCGCCAACTCGGGTGGCGAGGCCAACGAGGGCCTCTTCAAGCTGGCCCGCAAGTTCGGACACGACGAGGGCCGGTTCGAGATTCTCACCGCGCTGAATTCCTTTCACGGCCGGACGCTGGCAGGTATCGCGGCCACCGGTCAGGACAAGGTCAAGAGAGGATTCGAGCCGATGGTGGCCGGGTTCCGCCACGTCCCCTTCAACGACCTCGAGGCAATGCGCCAGGCGCTTTCCCCGGCGACGGTGGCCATCCTGATCGAGGGCGTCCAGGGCGAAGGCGGCATCACCCCCGCCAGCCCCGAGTACCTGCTTGGACTCCGCGCCCTGTGCGACGAAAAGAGACTCCTCTTGCTTATGGACGGCGTCCAGTGCGGTTATTTCCGCACCGGCCGGTTCCAGAGTTTCCAGCGCATTCTCGAAGGGGTGTCCGGCGCCGACGGTTTTCTGCCCGATGGGGTGTCGATGGCGAAATCGCTCGGGGGCGGTTTTCCGATCAGCGCGTTCTGGGTGCGGGCGCCGCACGCCGACCTGCTCAGTCCCGGACTCCACGCCACCACGTTTGGCGGCACGCCGCTGGCCTGCGCGGTGGCGATGAAGGTGCTCGAAGTCGTCGGGCGCGACCGATTGGCCGACAACGCGCGAACCGTGGGGGCACGCCTCAAGGCCGGTCTCGAAAACCTCGCGCGCCAGTTCCCTCGAGTCCTCACGAACGTGCGCGGATTGGGGCTCATGATCGGTTTCGAACTGGCGGAGAAGGAGGCCATTCCGGCGTTCGCTACCGGGCCAAAAACGGCGGCGACCCAGTTTGTCGATCGCCTGCACGCGGCTGGCGTGCTCACCGTGCCGGCCGGGGCGCGGGTTGTGCGGCTGCTCCCCCCCTTGAACCTGAACCGCGCCGAAGCGGACGAAGGCCTTGCGATCATCGAGCGGGTGGTTCGCAGCCTGGCGTGAAGCTGCGCGGTGTGGTCGCCAGCCCCGTCTGCCTGTTTACCAAGCATCGGCAAGGCTTTCGCCTTATCGGGCTTGCGGCGGAAGCGTTAACTCGAACATGCGGGTCAGTCAGCGCGGGGGCACGAAGCTGGTGGACATCTACTACGACCTGACCACCGCGGGGACCAACGCAACTCAGGTCGCCGTAGCCGTCTCGACCTACGGCGGCCTGTCCTACACACTGCCGACCACGAATTTCGCCGGAGCAGTTAGTTCCGATTGATCTTTGCACAGACCCTTAATCCGGTCGATTTCTCGCAGGTCTAGATGGCCTCGGCGGAGGTGAATTTCTGGACGGGAGAATGTCTGTCGCCTTGCCTGTAACGAAAGACGCTTTGAACTTGTTGCCCCCGGGGCGGTCTTGGTCCATCCTGGAAAGCGAGAAACGCAGCGCGCGCAGGACTGTCAATAGAACTCATGCCCAACCGTGACGAAATCATGGCCGCCCTCAAGGCGGTGAAATACCCCGGCTATTCCCGCGACATTGTGTCGTTTGGCCTGGTCAAGGAAGTGTCGGCCGACGCCGGCGCGGTCAGCGTTAATCTCACGCTGCCATCCAACAGCCCGCAGTTGGCGGCGCAGATCAGGGCCGATTGCCAGCAGGCGCTGCGCGCCCTGCCGGGTGTCGACGAGGTCCGTGTCGAGATCCAACAACCGACCGGACCGAATGCAGGGCCGGCCGGCCCCAATCCCTGGGCGCAACAGAGTCGCGTCCCGGGTATCAAACGCGTGATCGCCGTTGCGAGCGGAAAGGGGGGCGTGGGCAAGAGCACCGTCTCGGTGAATCTCGCCTGCGCGCTGCAACGCTTGGGCGCGCGGGTAGGATTGCTCGATTGCGACATTTACGGCCCGACCATCCCGCTGATGATGGGGCTCAGGCAGCGTCCGACTGTGAGCGATCGCGAGACCCTGGTTCCCCCCGTGAATCACGGAGTGAAGCTGATGAGCATCGGTTTCCTGGTCGAGGACGATCAACCGGTGATCTGGCGCGGGCCGCTCATCACCAAGACCATCCAACAGTTCCTGTTCTCGGTGGACTGGGGGGACCTCGATTACCTCCTGGTCGATCTGCCCCCCGGGACGGGCGATGCCCAACTGTCGCTGTGTCAGACTGTGCCGCTGGACGGCGGGGTCGTGGTGACCACACCGCAGGAAGCCTCGCTGGGCGTGGTGCGCAAGGGGATTGGGATGTTCGAGAAGGTCAACGTCGCCATTCTCGGCCTTGTCGAGAACATGAGCTACTTCACCGCGCCGAGCGGGGAGCGCATCGAGATCTTCGGGCACGGAGGTGGTCGGGCCGAGGCCGAGCGCCGAAGCATCCCATTCCTTGGCGAGATTCCTCTGTTCACCCAAATCCGCGAGGGTGGAGACCGCGGCGTGCCGATTGTGGTCTCGGCGCCGCAATCGAAGCCCGGCGAGGCATTCATGGCGGTCGCTGAGAGGCTGCATCGCATGACCGCCGCGACATGAAGTGAACCCCTCATGAAAACACGCATCGGCATCCTGACTGGCGGAGGCGATTGCCCCGGTCTCAACGCAGTGATCCGCGCGGTCGTCAAGACAGCCGCCAAACGGGATTGGGAGACCGTGGGTATCCTGGGAGGTTTCGACGGTCTGTTGCCTCCGCGGCGCACCCGACTCCTGGACTACCACGAAATGGACGGCCTCCTCTTCGTCGGCGGGACAATCCTCGGCACCGCCAACAAGGGGCAATTCACGGCGAAGATCGGCCACGGCATCGCCCAACGGATTCCGGACGACATCTTGGAGGCGGCTCGGACGACCGTGAGCGAATTGGGGCTGCGCGCGTTGGTGGTGGTGGGAGGGGACGGCTCTCTGAGCATTGCCCAGCAACTCCACGAGAAAGGCATCCCGCTGGTCGGGGTGCCCAAGACCATCGACAACGACCTCGAAGCAACGGCCATCACGTTCGGATTCGACTCCGCGGTGGATTGCGCCACCGACGCTCTCGACCGTTTGCGCACCACCGCCGAAAGCCACGGCCGGGTGATGGTCCTGGAGGTGATGGGGCGATATGCCGGGTGGATTGCGATGTACGCCGGGATTGCCGGCGGCGGCGATGTCATTCTCATCCCGGAGATTCCTTTCCGCTTCGATCGGATTTGCGCGAAGATCGCCGAACGCGAGCAGGACGGACGCCGATTCACGCTCGTCGTCGTGGCCGAAGGGGCGCACGAACACGGTGGCACCTACGCAACAAGCGGCCCGCAAGAGACCAATCGCGAAGCCCGGCTCGGGGGCATAGGCGCCCGTGTGGCCGAGGAAATCCAGAAACGGACCGGCAAGGAGGCCCGCGTATGCGTGCTCGGGCATCTGCAACGCGGCGGGCGCCCGACAACGTTCGACCGACTCCTCTGCACCCGTTTCGGGGCCAACGCGGTCCGCTTGATCGCCGAGGAACGCTACGGCTGCATGGTCGCGTTCCGCCCGCCCGATATGGTCCCAGTCCCGATCACCGAGGCCATCGGACGCCTTCGCCACGTGCCGGTCGACGGCGATTTCGTCCGCACGGCCCGTGCCCTGGGCATCAGCCTTGGCGATTAGCCTAACCACTCACGTACGGACAACGGAATCTCCATGACCAAAAAGACAACCCTCCAATGAAATCATCTCAATACATAATACTGACGGTTTCGGTCTTGGGCATCCTCTCGCATGGCTTCTCCCCATCCGCCTCAGCCCAGAGTTCCCCGGATTGTATTCCCCCGCCCACGGGGCTGGTCAGTTGGTGGAGAGCGGAGGGCAACGCCGGGGACAGCGAGGGAAGAAACCACGGCGTGCTTCGGGGGACAGTCGGGTTTGCACCGGGCCTGGTTGGCAAAGCATTTGTCTTTAACTATGGCTGGGTCGAAGTGGCTGACACTCCCGAGCTGAACTTCGGTGACGGGGCACCGATGACGATCGAGCTTTGGGCCTATCGGACGGGGGCCCACGGAACGATGCACTTCATCGGCAAACGGACCAAATGTTCCGGCGCGACGCATTCCGACATGAACTATCAAATGGGGTTCAACGAGACCTGGGGTGAAGGGATGTTCTTTGGCGCCGGTGACACCGAACACCAGGCAAGCAACGGCGCGCCCATGCCGCGCTATACTTGGATTCACGTGGCGGGTGTTTTCGACGGGACGAACTTGCTCCTGTACACCAACGCTGTTCTGGCGGCATCGCAACGGTCCACGCTCGGGTCAATAAACACAGCGCCTCTTCTCATCGGCGGTTCAGACGGTTGCGAGCCGTTTATCGGCCTCATCGACGAGGTGTCGCTTTACAACCGGGCGCTCTCAGTTGACGAGGTGCAGGCAATCTACAAAGCAGGCAGCGCCGGAAAATGCTTCACAGCGATGTCGCCTTCGATCCGTGTCGTGCAGGTGGAGCTTTGCTGGCAAAGCGTTACGAACACGAGCTATCAAGTGCAGTACCGCTCCGACCTGACCGCGAATCTCTGGACCCCGCTCGTCGAGTGCATTCAAGGTCGTGCTGGGACAACCTGCGTGCAGGATACGGTTCTTCCTGGAGATGCTCAGAGATACTATCGCGTGGTGCCCACGAATTGTGTCCCGGCACTGTGCAATCCATCACCCGAATAACAGGATAACACGAATGCCAGAGCCAGACCCTGGCCGCCACGTGCCGCATCACACAGCGGAAGCGTCAGACTGCAACGATTTGTGCCGGGGTCATTAAGCCCGGCGTACCCGCAAGCCCGGGCGGGATTGCGCTCCAGGGGTCGATTTGCCTGAGTTGCTCGGGTTCGGTCTGAGCATCCGAGACGCCGGTGATGCGGTTAAACCAACGATACATCGCCTCTCGGTTCTCCTGCGAATACCCATGCGTGGTCGGCCCGGTGTACAGCGCAATCCGATCCTCCGCGCCAAGGAGTCTGTAGAGCCTCTTCAGGCGCGCATAGGCGGCCTCCGATCCGCGGATGTCAAAGTAATCCCGTTCCATGCGGGCCAGTCCATGCGAGAAGGACTGGTAGGCATCGCTGGCCTTCCCGTTGCAACCGTGTTGAAGTGCAGGTGGATTTCGATTCTCCGTTCGCTCGTCAGATTTCATGGCCGAATCCTCATGTTCGAAGGGCAAAACAAATCCGCACTCGAAGGTCCCCGTCAGCGTACAATCGTCCCAGGCCTTTATAAGTGCACGCACTGCCCGATTCGGGTTTCATTTGCCGCGTCACGTACCAACAGTCAATCGAACCAGACTCGACGGTGCGCGTCGGCAGTGGACTGTATTTGCTCGACTCGATCTGAACTCTTTAATAAAAGCACGCACACAGACACTCTGGTGCTATGGACTTCCTGATCTATCTCAGTTGCCTGGGGGCGGGCCTGGTCTTCACGATCTTGAGCGCGGTCCTCGGTCACTTCTTCGGCGGCGACCACGGCCATCTGGACGGCAGCGGCGGCCATGCGGAGGCGGGCATCGATTCGAGCGACGCGCCGGGCGTCTCGGTGTTGAGCCCGACCATCATCTGCTCGTTCATTACCGCCTTCGGCGGATTCGGCATCATCTTCCATCAGATCCCCGCAACGCGGAATCCGGTCATCAGCGCGCCGCTGGCGGTGCTGGGTGGGATAATCGTGGCGTCCGGTGTGCTGGCCGTGTTGAGGCAGTTGTTCCGCCGCACCCAGAGTTCGAGCGAATCGCGTGTCGCCACCCTGGTCGGCGCCGTGGGCACGATCATTACGCCGATCCCCGCGCACGGGGTGGGCGAGATTGCCTACGTGCAGGGCGGCACCCGATACACCGCGCCGGCACGCACGGAAGACGGCGTTCCTCTGTCGAACGGGACTTCGGCGCGGATTACACGCATTGCGGGAGGCCAGTTTTACGTGACTACAGGCTGAATCGCCATTCGCACCGACGGATTGCCGCAACACTCGAGCCATACTCAACCCGATCAATCCAAATGAACATCATGCCGCTCCTCGCCCAAGTCAATTTGCTGGAGAAATTCTGGGTGGTCGCCGTCGCCCTGATCGTGCCGATCGTCGTGATTATCAGCATCGTGGTGGTGCTGAGCCGCTACACGAAGGTGGGCCCAAACCAGGTGCTGATCATCTCGGGACGCAAACACGCCTACCGCGATCCGGATGGCAGCGAGGTCAAGCGGGGATTTCGAATCGTGAAAGGCGGCGGCACATTCGTCTATCCCGTCGTCGAGAAGGTGGACATTCTCTCGCTCGAGCTGCTGACGATCGACGTCCAGACGCCGGAAGTGTACACGAGCAAGGGCGTGCCGGTGAAGGTGGACGGCGTGGCGCAGATCAAGGTGAAAGGCGATGACATTTCGATTGCCACCGCCGCCGAGCAGTTCCTGGGCAAGAGAACGGACGAAATCCGCAACATTGCCACGCAGACCCTCGAAGGCCATCTCCGCGCCATTCTCGGCACCATGACCGTCGAGGACATTTACCAGAACCGCGATGCGTTCGCATCAAAGGTCCAGGAGGTTGCGGCGGGCGACATGGCCAACATGGGCCTGGGGATCGTCAGCTTCACGATTCGCGACATCCGGGATGGCCAGGGCTACCTCGAAGCCCTCGGCAAGCCGCGCATCGCCCAGGTCAAACGCGACGCCGTCATCGCTCAGGCCGAAGCCGACCGCGACGCCCAGATCAAGTCCTCGCAGGCGACACAAGCCGGGCAGGAAGCCAAGTTCGCCGCCGACACCAAGATCGCCGAGGCGCAACGCGACTATCAGACGAACGTGGCGATGTATCAGGCGGCGGTGAACCAAAAGAAGGCCGAGGCCGACCTCGCCTATGACCTGCAGAAGTTCAAGACCGGCCAACTCGTAAAGGCCGAGGAGGTCCAGGTCCAAATCATCGAGAAGCAGAAGCAGATCGAACTGCAGCAGCAGGAAATCCTCCGCAAACAGCGCGAACTCGAAGCCAATGTGCAGAAGCCGGCCGACGCCGAGCGCTACAAGGTCGAGACCCTGGCCAATGCGAAGAAATTCCAGCTCGAAACCGAGGCTGCCGGCGCCGCGTCGGCCACCAAGGCGGCCGGCTTCGCCGGCGCGGATGTGGCCAAGGCCACCGGCATCGCGGAGGCCGAGGCAAACAAGGCGCGCGGCCTCGCCGAGGCGGCCATCATCGAGGCGCAGGGCAAAGCGAACGCCGAGGCGATGCGGCTCAAAGCGGAGTCGTTCAAGCAGTACAACGAGGCGGCGGTCATCGAGATGATTGTCCGCGTGCTGCCGGACGTGGCGGGCAAGGTGAGCGAGCCGCTTTCGAAAACCGAGAAGATTGTCATCATCAACTCGGGCGGCGGTCTGGGCGGCGGTGCCAGCAAGCTGACCGGCGACGTCACCCAAATCATCGGCCAACTCCCGCCTGTGATCGAAAGCCTCACCGGGATCAAGTTCGAGCGGCTTCTCGAACAGGTGCCGGCGCTCAAAAAAGCCATGGGCAAGCCGGACAAGACCGAATGAGCTATGACAGGATCGCCTGAGCTCAATCTCGAGACCATCCGACTGGCCTACGACGGCAAGAAGGAAGGGCGTCTCACCAAGTGGACCACGACCGCGTTTCGGGCAAAGGTTCCCGCCGGCTGGCTGGTGGTGACGTGCGGCAACACCGGCCGCAGCGGCATCGCCTTCTATCCCGACCCGAAGCACGAATGGGACGGCGGCAGCATTGGTTGAGTGCATGCGTCTCCTCGAAGCCATCGTCGACGCCAACCATCGCGCCCTCAGCGGCGACGAACAGGCCGGGCTGCGCCCGCACGAGTGGGCCGACGCCCTCCCTTTGGTGGTCTTGACCTGCTTCGACCCCCGGTTGCATCCGCTGATGCCGGAGGTCCTCGGAGTTAGAGAACCCGATTTCATCTGGCTCACCAACGCCGGAAACGTCGTCACCGGGCCGCTCAGCAGCACCGTGCGCTCCCTGGCGCTGGCCTGCGGCATGCATGACGGCAAGGAAATCGCGGTCCTGGGCCACACCGACTGCCGGTTCTTTCAGCCCGTTCGCTTCCTGCTCGAAGGGCGCCTCAGGAGCAGAGGCATCCACCTGGGCGCGGCGGCGGCCAGACTGGACGAGTTTCTCGGGCGTTTGGTCAACGAACGGACCAATGTCCGCACCGCCGTCCAGCACATTCGCCACAGCCCCCTCATCCCCCGCGCCATCCCGGTGCATGGGCTCATGGTCGACATCGAATCGGGCCAGCTCGAATGGGTCGTCAACGGTTACGATGCCCAGCCGGCCGCCGAACTCAGGCAGCAACCCCTGCCGCCGCCCGAGGCGCCCCTCGACCCGGGTTTCCGCATTTCAGGTGATCTGCCGCCGATCGGAACGACTTAGAGTTTTTGAGTTCGACGAAAACCTTTCCGGAAACTCGTGTTGGTGTTGGTGTGACTGCAATGATCCGGGACTTGCGCCGGGATTGGTGTTCGTGCGCAAATCCGTGTCGAATCCCTCACCGATTCAGGGCGGAACCCAGATTAGGCAGAAGCCAGTTTCCAATTCAAATCAACGCCGCTGCAGCGGCGCCCACGGGTCAGGGACTGCGGCGTTGCGCCGATTTCATGTCGCGATCGCGACACGGAATTGGGCTAGGACTGGTACAAGTACCAGGCAATGAAGACTGTGAGAGTCTCGGACTCTGGAGCAGCACCCGACTCTGTTGGATGTATCGGCGGCGCCGGCGCCCGTTAACCCGGATATTCATGAGGCTTCGCGGGGTCTCATATCCGGGCTCCGGATTGTTTTTTCTGGCAAATCCTCCCCGCTTCTCCAATCCTGCTGCTGCCAACCGAGATTGCGCCAGCGCCGCGGCGGCCTGACGCAGCCGTAGGCATTGCAACTCATGTCCGCCACTGAACGCATATTGTTGAACGGGGACGAGGCGATCGCATTGGGCTGTCTCCACGCTGGCGTGGCTTTGGGGACAGGCTACCCCGGCACGCCATCGACGGAAATCCTCGAGTCCTTTTCCAAGATGGGCGGACGCGCCCAGTGGTCGCCCAACGAGAAAGTCGCGTTTGAAGTCGCGATCGGCGTCGCCTACGCGGGCGCGCGCGCGCTGGTGACCATGAAGCACGTCGGCCTCAACGTGGCCGCCGATCCCCTCTTCACCGTGGCCTACACCGGCGTCAGCGGCGCCCTGCTGATCGTGTCGGCCGATGACCCGGGCATGGCCTCGAGCCAGAACGAGCAGGACAATCGGCATTATGCCGAAGCCGCGGGTGTCCCGATGCTCGAACCCTCCAATTCGCAGGAGGCCTACGATTTCGTCTTCGCGGCAATCGAGATTTCCGAGCGATGGCAAACCCCGGTCCTGCTGCGCGTCACGACCCGCGTCTGCCACAGCAAGACAGTCGTCCGCCCCCGTTCCGTCCAAGTCCAGCCGCCGGCTCCGCATTTCGTCCGCGACATACCGGGGCGCGTCATGATCCCTGCATACGCCCGTCCGGCCCACGGCCGCCTGCGCCAGAAGCTGGCTGAGATCCAGGCCTGGAACGAGACCTCGGATTTGAACCGTGTGTTGCCCGGAGACCCGGCCCTGGGAATCATCACCTCCGGCGTTTCCTACGCCCATGTGCGCGAAGCCGCGCCCAAAGCCTCTGTTCTCAAGCTCGGTCTCACCTACCCGCTCCCGCTCCGCCGCGTGGCCGAGTTCGCCCGCGGCGTGGTCCGGTGCGTGGTGATCGATGAGGGCGATCCGTGGCTGGTCGATGCGTTGCGCGCTGCCGGCATCCGCGTCGAAGGCAAGCCGGACATGTACCGCTTCGGCGAACTCAACGTGCCGCGCGTCCGGCGCATCCTCGAAGGCGATGTCAGCCCGGAATCCAAGCCGCCTCCCGGCAAACCGCCCCAACTGTGCGACGCCTGCCAATACCGGGTGGTGTTCGACACACTCCGCCGCCACAACTGCATCGTGGCTGGGGACATCGGGTGCTACACGCTGGGCGTGCTGCCGCCGTTCGAGGCGATGGATTCGTGCGTCTGCATGGGCGCCAGCATCGGCGTCGGCCTGGGCCTGCGCCACGTGCTGCCGCCCGACGAAGCTCGGCGCGTTGTCAGCGTGATCGGCGACAGCACCTTCGTCCACAGCGGCATCAGCGGGCTGGTCGAGATGGTCTACAATCCGCCCCCGGGCGGCCACGTGTTGATCATCCTGGACAACTCGACCACCGCAATGACCGGCCACCAGGAACACCCGGGGACCGGACGCACACTCGATCACGAACCCACCAACAAGCTGGTCATCGAGGACCTGGCCAGCGCCCTCGGCGTCCGCCGCGTCCATGTGGTCGAACCCCGCGTCGGATCGGAGGATTTTGAACGCATGCTGCTCGAGTGTCTGGCCTCCGGGGAACTGTGCGTCCTCATCGCCCGCCGCCCGTGCATCCTGATCGCCAAGCGCCTCAAGGAGTTGGAGCAACGCCATATCGCTCCCAAATCGCCGCCCGCGAGCACGGGAGTTGCCGCCGAGGCCACCTGCTGCTCGAGCGCCGTTCCGGCGGGCGCAGGCGCGGATCGACTCGAGAGCGGAATCTGACTATGACGGCGACGGTAACCAACATTGTTGTGGCCGGCCTGGGCGGCCAGGGCGTTCTCAAAGCCAGCGATGTGCTCAGCGACGCCCTGCTGCGCGCCGGACACGATGTCAAGAAGAGCGAAGTCCACGGGATGGCCCAGCGCGGCGGATCTGTCCGAAGCGATGTCCGGTACGGCCCTGAGGTGTTCAGCCCCATGGTCTCGCCCGGAGAGGCCGACTACCTGGTTGCGCTCGATTCGAGCCAGGTGGATGTCTGTCGCCACCTGTTGCGACAGGGCGGCATTGTGATCGCGCCCGACGCCATCGAGGCCGCCGCGCTCCCCAATCGACGCAGTTTGAATGTCGCTCTGACGGGCGCCCTGAGCGTGCACCTCGACTTGCCCGCGGAACTCTGGACGGCGGCCTTGCACGCCAATTTCCGCCAGGACTTGTGGGCGGCAAACGAGCAGGCGTTTCGACTCGGACGCCTCAGTCAGAACGGCTCAGCAAAACATGCATCGACCTGAACCCAACGCGCAGACCGGGGCTGCGACCGTCTCCTGGCCGCGCCCTCCCGATCGCAACTCAACCGCCATGAGCAAGAACTATCAACCCGGCCCGTTCCATCCTGCGAGCGCGATGGATTATTTGCCATTGCCTCAACTGCGCGATTTGCAGTTCCAACGCCTCCGCGCAATGGTACAGCGGGCCTGCGATCGGGTGGCCCTGTTCCGCCAGCGGATGGAGGCCCGCTCGTTGAAGCCCGCCCACCTCGAGACGCTCGATGACATCGCCAAGCTCCCCTTCACGGTGAAGACGGATTTGCGCGACACGTATCCGTTCGGGCTCTTTGCGAGCCCGTTGACGGAAATCGTGCGTTTCCACGCCTCGACTGGCACGACGGGCAAGCCGATTGTCGTGGCGTACACGCAAGAGGACCTGAACGACTGGACGCAGGTGATGCTCCGGAGCTTCGCGGCGTGCGGGGTGCATCGCGGCGACATCGTCCACAACGCCTACGGTTACGGGCTGTTCACCGGCGGACTGGGGGCGCACTACGGGGCCGAGGCGCTCGGCGCCAGCGTCATCCCAATCTCCGGAGGCAACACCGATCGCCAGGTCATGGTGCTCCGCGACTTCGGCGCGACCGCCATCTGCTGCACCCCAAGCTACTTCCTCCACCTCATCGAGCGCGCCGCCGGCATGGGCATCAACTTCAAGGATCTCCCCCTCCGCGCCGGCATCTTCGGCGCCGAGCCCTGGACCGAGTCGATGCGCCAACGCATCGAGGCGGAAAGCGGCATCAAGGCCTACGACATCTACGGGTTGTCCGAAATCATCGGCCCCGGCGTGGCGATGGAGTGCTTGCACCAGGCGGGTCCGCACATTTTCGAGGACATGTTCTACCCGGAGATTATCGATCCCGAGACGTGCGAACTGCTCCCCGATGGGGCCGAGGGCGAGCTGGTCCTGACCACGCTCTGCAAGCGCGCCATGCCGATGATCCGTTACCGGACTCGCGACATCACATCGCTCAACTCAGAGCCGTGCGCCTGCGGGCGGACGCTGCGGCGCATCCGGCGCATCGGGCGGCGCAGCGACGACATGCTGATCATCCGCGGCGTGAATGTCTATCCATCGCAGATCGAGTCGGCTCTGCTCGCCGTCGAGGGCGCCCAACCGCATTACCAGATTGTAGTCGACCGCCAGAAGGGGCTCGATGTGCTCGAAGTGCAGGTCGAAGTCACAGCCGAGCTGTTCAGCGACACGGTCGGAGGACTCGAAAAACTCCAGGCCAAGCTGAGTCGGTCGGTGGAAAGTGTCACCGGCCTGCGCGCCGAAGTGCGTCTGGTCGCCCCTCACACCCTCCAGCGCAGCGAAGGCAAGGCCAAACGCGTGATCGACAAACGGAAGATGTAAACCGGGTCCCGTCTCAAGAAAGGCATGCTCATGATCCTCAAGCAACTCTCGATCTTCCTCGAAAACAAACCTGGGACGCTGAGTGCGCCCTGCCGCGCCCTCGCCGATGCGGGCATCAACATCCAGACATTCGCCCTGGCCGACACCCAGAAATTCGGTATCCTCCGCCTCGTCGTCCACGAATGGGAAAAGGCCAGGCGGGTCTTGCTCGATGGCGGATGGACGGTGAAAGTCACCGATGTGGTGGCGATCGAGGTGCCGGATGCCCCTGGAGGTCTGGCGAGTCTCTTCGAGGTGTTCGAGCGCGGCAGCATCAACGTCGAGTACATGTACCCGTTCACCGCCAAACAGGAGGGCAAGGGACTGATGCTGTTCCGCTTCGACGATCCGGACGCCGCGGTCAAGGCCCTCCAGGCGAATAAGGTCAGTGTGGTCGGCACCGTGGAACTCTTCAAACGCCTCGGCAACTAGCCCGCATGTTTCATGGACTTGTGACCGCGGCGAAGCTGAAAACTCGAAGACGCGGATCGCTGCGGGCTAGAACGGAGCGATCCCCCAGCCATCTGTCGCATGCCTGATCCAACGCCCGATTCCATCAAGCCCAAGTACAAGCGCGTCCTGCTCAAACTCAGCGGCGAAGCCCTTGGCGGCGAAGCCGGCACCGGCATCTGCCCCGAGGTCGTCCACCACATGGCCGGCCAGATCCGCGAGGTCCGCGAACTGGGCGTCCAAATCGTCGTCGTGGTCGGCGGCGGCAACATCTTCCGCGGCCTGAGCGGGAGCGTGCGCGGCACGGAACGCGCGACGGGCGATTACATGGGCATGCTGGCGACGGTGATCAATGCCCTGGCTCTGCAGGATGCGCTCGAGAAACAAGGCGTCCCCACACGCGTGCAAAGCGCCATCACCATGGCGCAAGTGGCCGAACCGTTCATCCGGCGTCGCGCCGTGCGCCACCTCGAAAAGGGGCGTGTGGTCATTTTTGGCGGCGGGACGGGCAATCCCTACTTCTCCACCGACACGGCGGCCGCGTTGCGGGCGAACGAGATTGCGGCGGAGGTTGTGCTGAAGGCGACCAAGGTGGACGGCATCTACGACAGCGATCCGAAAGAGAACCCGGACGCGCGAAGATTCAGTCAAATCACCTATCAGGAGGCCCTCCAGCGCCGTTTGCAAGTGATGGACACCACCGCCTTCTCGCTCTGCATGGACAATCGGATGCCGATCATCGTTTTCAACTTCTCCCAACCCCAGAGCATCCGCCGGGTGGTTCTGGGCGAAACCATCGGGACCGTCGTCACCGGCTGACGCGCGTCGCTCACGCCCTCGTTTTCCCAAATTCAACCCAAAAACTCGTCGCTTATGACAATCCAGACAATCCTGGCTGAAACGAAAGACAAGATGCAGAAGACCGAGCAGGTCGTCCTGCACGAGTTCGCCGGCGTGCGGACCGGCAAAGCCTCGTCCTCACTGATCGAGAACATCATGGTGGAAGTCTACGGATCCCAAATGCGCATTCGCGAGCTGGCGGGCATCACCACGCCCGAACCGCGCGTGCTGGTGGTCCAACCGTGGGACGCCGCCGCCCTGCATCCGATCGAGAAGGCGATTCAGAAGAGCAACCTCGGGCTCAATCCCATGGTCGACAAACGGGTGCTCCGCATCGTGTTCCCCGAGCTGAGCACCGAACGGCGACAGGAGTTCGTCAAGATAGTCAAGAAAATGGCCGAGGACGGGCGTGTCGCCGTGCGGCACGTGCGGCGCGAAGCCATCGAACACCTCAAGGCGGCGGCCAAGGCCGGCGGGGTCACCGAAGACGAACAGAAGCATGCCGAGAAAGATGTCCAGAAGCTGCACGACGACTTCATCGGCAAGATCGATCAGCACGCCGCCCACAAGGAGAAGGAAATCATGACCCTCTAATCCTCGACCGATGAAACTCGCTTTAAACAAGTCACGTTTCTGTGCTGCGTCAAACGGGTCAAGGATTCTACCGAGCGAGGCGTCGGGCGCCGGTGATCGTGGTTGCCACCCGGCGGCCGCGAATTGTCATGCGCCTCCTTGATCTGAGCAGGCGAAGCCTCGCTCATTATCCTTGAACACGACCGCGCCGGGCGTTGTCTCTTTGATTCACCGATATGAAATGGTCCTGGCGGGTCGGGCGCATCGCCGACGTCACAGTCTATCTCCATGCGACATTGCTGATCCTCATCGCGTGGGTCGGGTACGAGTACTACGCATGGCGGCATCGGGCAGGAGACGTTGTCGAGGCGGTGCTGTTCGTCGCGTGCTTCTTCGTTATCGTCCTCCTCCATGAGCTGGGCCACGCCCTCGCCGCCCGCCGCTACGGCATCCGAACCCGCGACATCACACTGATGCCCATCGGCGGCCTCGCCCGGATGGACGCGCTCCCGGACAAGCCGCATCAGGAGTTGATCGTCGCGCTGGCGGGTCCGTCCGTGAACTTCCTAATCGCCCTCCTCTACTGGGGAACGATCAGCCCGATCTCGGAACTGGCGCTGACGACCGACCTGAGCTGGGGAGGCGGCCATTTCTTCCAGAAGCTCGCATGGGCCAACCTGGCCATGGGCGTGTTCAACCTGGTGCCCGCCTTTCCGATGGACGGCGGGCGGGTCTTGCGCTCGATCCTGGCAATGCGGCTGGGCGCCAACCGCGCCACGCGGCTGGCGGTGGATGTGGGCCAGGCCCTGGCATTCGCCTTCGGCGCCGTGGGCCTCTACGCCATGAACCCGCTCTGGGTGTTCATTGCCCTGTTCGTCTTCGTCGGCGCCGATCAAGAACTCGAACTGGTCAAAATGCGCTCGGTGTTGTCAGGCGTGCCCATCAAGCGCGTCATGATCACCGACCTGCGCACCCTCGCACCCCACGACCGCCTCGATCGTGCCATCGACCACACGCTCGCCGGCTTCCATCAGGATTTCCCGGTCCTCGAAGGCGACCGCGTCGTCGGCATCCTCACACGCCGCGGGCTCCTCACCGCCCTCACGCGCCAGGGACAGAACGCCACCGTCGATGACGTGATGCAACGCGAGTTCCAAACCGCCCAACCGTCCGAGGAAGCCGACGCGGTATTCGGCCGCCTCCAGACATCGGATTGCCGCTCGCTGCCGGTCCTCGACCACAACCGCCTCGTCGGCATGGTCACCGCCGAGAATCTGGGCGAGTTTCTCATGATCCAGTCCGCCCTCAGAGGCAAGCGCAAGGCGGCGCAGGGCTAGCCCGGTTGTTACGCAGCGCGACAAGGCCGCAACCAAAGAAGATATTCAGCGCGCCACAGAATGTCATCTTGCCCCCGTCGCACTCCGGGCCGTGCTCGGCGCTTTGTCGCTCGGCCTTTTCCAGGTAGGCCAGGCGCAACCTGCCGATCGAGAGAGCCTTGGTTTCGAGCGAGCGCCGAATCAGCTTGCCCTGAACCCGAACCCGTGCGAATAAAGTCCCCGATGGCCGGAGAGATGGCAGAGTGGTTTAATGCGCACGCCTGGAGAGCGTGAGTGGGCTTATACCCCACCGGGAGTTCGAATCTCCCTCTCTCCGCCATTTCCAAAGAACGGTCCTTGATTGACACACCCGGCACAGCGCCGCCTTATCGCATCCCATCATGAAGACACTGTTGTTTGCACTGACTGGACTTGTTGCCCTAGCGCCACTCATGCGCCTGTCTGGCCTGGCTGCCGATGCCGCCGCCGCGGACAAGCAGATTGACGCCGTTCTGGATCGGTACATCGAGGCCATGGGAGGCCGCGCAGCGATCGAGAAGGTGACGACTCGGATTATTAAGGCCTCGTTCGAAGGCCCGGGAATGCCCGCGGCCCTGGATTGGACCCAGTACGCCAAAGCGCCCAACAAACAGTTGGCGGAAATCGACATCGCGGGAATGGGCAAGATGCTCGATGGCTTTGACGGGCAAATCGCCTGGTCCAAAAACCCCTTTGCCGGGCTGCGGTTGAAAGAGGGTGACGAATTGGCAAAACAGAAGCGCGACGCTGAGTTCTACCGGGACCTGCATCTCCGAACCGTCTACACGAACCTGACCTACAAGGGCACGGAGAAGGTCAACGGCGCCGACGTGTCCGTGCTCGAAGCCAAGCCGTCCGCTGAGGCGCTCGAGCGCTGGTATTTCGATGCCACAAATGGCCTCCTGGTGCGCCAGGATTCCGAGTTCAACACGGCGGAGGGCCGGATGAAACTGCATATGCTCTTCTCGGATCATCGGGTGGTGGGCGGGATCAAGTACCCGCACCTGATGCGCATTCGCACCGACATCCCGGGACAACCGGGGGCGGAGTTCTCGATCAAGGTGAAGGAGATCAAGCACAACGAGGCCATCGACGACTCGAAGTTTGCCAAGCCCGGAGCCTAACCCGAAAGTTTCACCTGTGGGGCAATCGCAGCATTCCGGATGGTCTGCGGCTGAGATTTCCGGGTCTGTGAAAGCCAGCATTTCAGGTGAATATGACGGTGACCGGTCAGATGACATCACCCGTTGGCGAGCAATGCGGGCGAGCTCGCATCTTTCACACCCCGATGGTGCACAGGGCACTCAGACTTCGCAGGAGGACTGCTGCTATGCGGGCTCGAGAAGTAAAACTGCGCCAGGATCGAGAGACAGATAACTGCACCACACTGTTCCCATGAGAGACCATTCTCAGGACCGACAGAATGCTCCCGGTTCCCTTGCTGGGCGCGGTTTTGCCAGAGCCCGGATGTCAGACTCCGCGAAGCTTTGTGAAACATCCGGGCTAGCCGGCCTATTCCACAAACCTCGACCGCCGCGAGGCACTGTCTGGGAATGGCGCAGTCACCAGGTCAGTGATCCGGGCTTTCTCCTGCAGCCGCGGCATCGGCTCTCCGATCTTCGGTTTCGCGGCGGCCACAACCCCCTGAAGCATCCGGGCTGGACGCGGTGAACAAGTACTGGCATGTCGTGGGCGTGGGGATTCAGAACACCCTGGTCTACAGGGTGAATTTCCTTTTCCGGGCCTGTTTTGCACTGATTCCGCTGATGGCGACCATTTACCTGTGGCGGGCCATCTTCGCGAGCAATGCAGACAGTCCGCAGATCGCCGGCTACTCGCTGGCAACGATGACGTCGTACTATCTGCTCGCGACGATCGTCGATGCCCTCACCGCGGTGGCGGAGGACGACTGGCAGATCGCGGCTGACATCAAGGATGGCCGGATCAGCCAGTTCCTGCTCAAACCGATTGACTACCTTGCGTACCGGCTCTGTTTGTTCGGGGCGGGTCGGATCATTTACGCGGCGGTTGCGGCCCTGCCGGCGACCCTGTTCATCGTGGTTCAGCGCTCGCATTTTCTCCTGCCGTCGGATGGGCTGACGCTCGTGTTGTTCCTGGCCTCGACGGTCCTGACGGCGCTCCTGCAGTTTCTGATGTCCTACACGATCGCCTTGCTGGCCTTTTGGGTGCTCGAAGTATCGACGTTTATCTTTATCCTGTTCGCCTTCGAGTACATCGCGGGCGGTCACCTCTTTCCTCTCGACATCCTGCCGTCCGCCCTGGCCAACGCGCTCAGTTACACGCCATTCCCCTACCAGCTCTACTTTCCGGTCAGCATCTACCTGGGCCGCATCGCCGGAGACGAACTGTGGCGCGGGCTGTTGATTCAGTCGTTTTGGGTGGCGACGCTCTTTGGCCTGGCGCGCTTCGCATGGCATCGGGGCATCCGGCGCTACGCGGCCGTGGGCGGTTGAGCACTGCGCAAATCTTCGAGTCATGAACGCCTCGTCGCACAGCAGGGCCTTCGCGGGCTGGGGGTTGTTGCGCCGTTACGCCCGGCTGTACGGGGCCCTGTGGCGCAACTCCGTCGTGCGCGAGATGGGGTTCAAGACGAACTTCGTGCTCTGGATATTCGTCGAGATGCTCTGGTTCGCCCTGCAGATCGCCTTCATCGCGGTGATCTACCAGCATACGGATCGGATCGCGACATGGTCGAAGTGGCAGGTGGTGATGCTCATCGGCGCCAGCCACTTCATCCAGCAGGTCTTCACTGCCGTTTTCCTGCTGAACTGCTCGAATCTCTCCGAGTTGGTCCGGACCGGAAGGCTTGATTTTCTGCTGTTGCTGCCGATCAACACGCGGTTTCTCGTCTCGTTCAGGCAAGTCGATTTGGGCGCATTCGTCAACGCGGCATCCGCCGTGGCCGTGATGATCTATGCCGCCCGGCAGTTGGACCTCGAGCCAGGCATTGTCCAGGTCCTGGCCTTCCTGGCGTTGTGCGTGGCGGGCGTGCTCATTCACTACTTCCTCATGTTTCTCCTGGCGACTATATGCTTTTGGACCGTCCGGGCGCAGGGGATCGTCTGGGGCTACTACAACCTGTTCACCGTCGCGCGGCTGCCCGACGGCGCGTTTCGACCCGGCGTGTTCAAGACGGTGTTCACCTTGGCCCTGCCCATGCTGCTCGTGTCCAACGTGCCGGTGAAGCTCCTGGTCGGGATGCTCGAGTCGCCTCTTGAGATTGCCCTGCTGCTCGGCATGGCGTGTGTCTGTTTCGTGATCTCGGAGGCCGGCTGGCGAGCCTCAGTACGCCAATACACAAGCGCCGGATCCTGACTCGAGGCAGCGACAAAAGTGACGACAGAGAGCGATGGACTTGTGATGCACAGCGCGGCAGAGCCCGATCGGCAATAGGAAATGTGCAATGGAACCATCCGAATCAGGTCGAGAGTTGGTGTTCGATGCGCTGCGCGGGCAGCCGGTCGCGCGGATTGCGACAGGTCCGCTGGCGGTCCACTACTGCGCGCGGTTCGCCGGCGCGACGCTTCGGCAATACGCGACCGATGCCCGTGTGCTTGCGGAGTCGGTCATCAGGTATTCCGAGCGATTCAAGCCGGATGCAGTGTGGCTCTCAGCTGATACCTGGGTCAGCGCCGAGGCCATGGGCGTCCCTGTGGGAGCAACAGCGGACAACCAACCGTTTGGCGGACTCGGACCGCCGTATGTCCGAAGTGCACGCGACATCGGCAAGATCCCACGGCCAGATCCCGGCGGGCAGGGGCGCTACCCGCTGATGCTGGAAGCGCTCACTCGAATCGTCAAGGCCCTGGGGCCGGGCGTTTGCGTGGTGGCCTGCCTCGATCAGTACCCGTTTTCGCTGGCTGCCGCCCTGGCCGGTCTCGAACAGACAATGCTTCGCCTGGTGGATGATCCTCCGTTTGTCGAGGCGCTGATGGAACGGTGCCTCGAATACGGGCTGGCCTACGGATGCGCCCTGGCTTCGGCAGGGGCGGATATCCTGAGCGGCGGAGATTCGCCGGCGGGCTTGATCGGGCCTCAGCTCTATCGCGAGAGGGTGTGGCCATTCGAACAGCGTCTGATTGCCGGATTGAAGTCGATGACAGGCAAGCCGGTGTCGCTTCACATCTGCGGCGACTCGACGCCGCTGCTGGCCGACATGACTGCCACGGGCGCCGACATCCTCGAAATCGATCACCAGGTCGACCTCGGCCAGGCGTGTCGGGCGGTCGGACCGAATGTTGCGTTGTGGGGCAACCTCGATCCGGTCGCGGTCCTGGCGCAGGGCAGCGTCGCCCAGGTTGAAGCGGCCGCCCGCCAAGCGATCGAGACCGTCGCCGCGTGCGGGCATTCGCGGTTCGTCCTGAGTTCCGGATGCACTTTGGCGGTCGAGACGCCGCCTGAGAATCTCGATGCCATGCTCGAGATCGCGCGACAGCGGACGTCACATCGCGCTTGATCGAGTTCGGTTCCAGCCCGCATGTTTCATGGACTTGTGACTATAGCGAAGTCGAAGACTCCAACGCGTTGACCAATCCGGGCTAGAGAGGCCATGAACACCGAAGACAATCTATGAGCAAGACCTCTCCTCTGCGGTTGGCCTTTCTGGGCTGCGGGGCCCGAGGCACCACCTATGCACAACTGGCAGCGCGCCGGCCCGATCGATACCTCATCGTGGCGGGCGCCGACCCGGCGTCGGAACGGATCGAGCGGATACGCGCCGTATGCTCGAACCCGGATTTCCGCGGCTTTGCCGACGGGGCGGCCATGCTGGCCGCGGGGAAGTTGGCGGACGTTCTTGTAATCGCCACGCAGGACCATGGGCATTTCGAGCCTTGCCGACGTGGTCTCGAGTTGGGCTACAACATCCTGCTCGAGAAGCCGATTGCCACCCATATCGAGGAGGTGCTCGAAATCGAGCGCTTGGCGGCGCAGACAGGTCGGCGGGTCATGGTGTGTTTTGTTCTCCGTTTTGCAGCCTTTTATCGCAAGGTGAAGGAGATCATCGATTCCGGAAGGCTGGGCGAGGTCTCGGGCATCCAGGCCAGCGAAGGCGTGATGCCGTGGCACCAGGCCCATTCGTTTGTGCGCGGCCATTGGTCAGTCGTGGCCAAGAGTTCGCCGATGCTGCTCTCGAAATGTTGCCATGACACCGATGTGCTGCATTGGCTCGTCGGGCGGCGTTGCCTGAGGGTGGCAAGTTTCGGCTCGCTCGAGTTCTTTCGACGCGAGCGGGCCCCCGCGGGCGCCCCCCAACGATGCACGGACGGTTGTCCGGTGGCCGAGAATTGCCCATACAATGCGCTGCGCTATACGGGCGACCGGCGCGTTCCCTGGCTGGGAATGGTGTACGACCGGGCGGCGTCCGCAACGCCTCAGGAGATTGTCGACTGGCTGCGGACAAGCCCCTGGGGGCGATGCGTCTACCGCTGCGATAACGATGCGGTGGATCGCCAGGTGCTCGCCCTCGAGTTCGAGGGCGGGATCACGGGGACGTTCACCATGACGGCCTTCGAAAACGGGCGGCACATCGAGGTCTATGGCACCAAAGGCGTGCTCAAGGGCGGCGAGACCTACCGACACCATTTCGGGGCGCACCTGGTCTTCCTGCCGCACGAAGGGGCGCCCGAGCGCTACACTGTCCAGGCGGAGGACGGCGGCTACGAACTGCACGGCGGCGGCGATCCGGGCCTGATCAACGCCCTGTACGACGAAATGACTAGACCGGCGGGCGAACCGTTGCAGGCCGGCATCGACTCGACGGTCCACAGCCATGTCCTGACCTTCGCAGCCGAGGAAGCGCGATTGACACGGCGGACTGTGGACGTGGCGGAGTTCGCCCGGAGAATCGCCCCTCTGAGAGCGGGGTGACACAAAAAAGAAGCACCCACTCGGCAGTCTTTGTCGCTGCGTGCGTCGCCAACTTTGTGGTCAAGCGGCGTGGCGGTCGACAAAGGCACCGACAAAGATTCGCGACAAAGGCGGTGTCGTGGCGAACCCCATTGTCATTCGAGGCGGTGTGTCAGAATGGCCGGGGGTTCGTGGGGAAGCGTTGACATTCAACAGTTCAATGCGCACGGCGACCATCAACTGGAGTCTCCTGCTCCTGTCCATGAACCGCAAACGCTCAACGTCCAGCTCTCAACTCCCAACCCTTAACTCTCGATTGACCTGGTCTACCGATCGGGGCGCGTGGCGATACGGTAGAGGTGCACCTCCCACGGTTTGAACGTGTCGCGAAATGCACCCTTGCCGAGGGGCAACGCGCGGTCCTCGTACAGCACCTCGACGCTGGCTTGGTCTGGCCATTCCTTCACGGTGAAGGTGGCGGTGGTCGAACCGTCGCGCATTCCCACAGCAAAAACGTACAAGGCATCGCCCAGGCGCCTGGTCGTCGTCGCCACAGGGACCTCCGGATTGTCCGTCACGACGCGCGCGCCATCGGCGAGTGGCGGTTGGTTTAGGACCGGCGCGAGCCGATGAATCTGCTTGTTGAGCGCCGTGACGGCGGCGAGCATCTCCGGGTCGCTGAGCAGGGCCGCTTCATTGAACTTGGGCTGCCACTCGTGCACGAAATAGATCAGACCCCGCGAGCCGTGAATGAGCGACATCCAGGCCTCGGCCCGGACATGCTGGGGCGTGGGCTTGGCGGTCGGATGCGAAATGCGGGTGCATTCGAGGCAGTTCCACACAATCCGACGCCCCTCCGTCCACGACACGAGTCGCTCGACACCCCGGGCGACGAACCACAGTTTGCCAGTCACCGCCGGGCGATCGTGCACCACGGGGTAAATGTCGAACGACACGATATCCCCGCCCTTGACGTACTGTGGGTAATCCTCCGGATGATTGGTCCGGACGCCGCGTCCGTGCCATCCATCCCAGGCCACCCCTTGGCCCAGATTCAGCAGGACGGGCCGGGTCGGATCGACGGCTCGGATGCGCTCGTAGTCCTCGACGATCTTCTCAGGCAGGATCGGCGGGCCGTAGCCTTTGCCTTCGCCGAGCGACTGGGCATTGTCGGGTTCGTCACCGTGCATCCAGCCGATGATGGTCGGATCGTCAAGGTGGCGCCGTCCCACGGCGTTCTGGTCGCAGATGACCTTCATGTCTGTCGCGCGCAACGCCGCCAATTGCTCCTCGGTCGGCCCACGCCACAGGCCGACGTACGTGTTAATACCGGCAGCGCGATACTGGGCGGCTCGGGCGGGAGACTGCAGCCACACGGCGATTGGAAAATAATCCGGCGAGGCCGAAGGACCATTCTTCCAGGCCGAGTAGTCGGCGGGAAGACTTGCTGGCGCCAGGCAAAGCAGAAAGACAAACCAAAGAACCAGTCCGGCAGAACATGGTCGCCGCGTCGGCCTTGTCTCTGTCCCTGTCGCGCGGGTCAGCGCCTCGAAGAACATACGGCCCGCGGACCTGAGTTTGCTGGGATTCCTTACGACCGGCGCGCCGTCGTGCGGACGGGAGTGTGCGTTTGCTGGTGAGTTACTCCGAGAACAGACATCCCCTCGGCAGTCTTTGTCGTTGCCTCCGTCGATATGCTTGCCGTCAGGCGACGTGGCGGTTGACAAAGCCGACAAAGGCGTTGTCGTTTGGAACCTCATTTTCATTTGAAGCGGTGTGCCGGAATAGCCCGGGGAACTTATGGAGAGCGTTGACATTCAACGCTCAACGTACACTACACAACCATCAACCATCAACCAACGTTGCTACACCTTCCAGGGGTCGCGTTCCTCATAGTCACGCCACGTATTGGCTTCCGAGTCGCCGATGAACTGTTCGGTCCGGGGATCCCATTTCAGCGCCCGCGTGTTCCAGTAAGCCAAGTTGCCCAGGTGACAGACCGTGACCGAACGGGCTCCGACCTCGACATCGCAGATCGGTCTCTTCCGCGTCCGAATGCAATCGACGAAGTCCTTGTAGTGATTGTTGCTCTTGTAGAGCTGGACAGGCAGGGCGTCGAAATTCTCCTTCTCCAGCGATTCGGGCTCGGCCTTGAATCGCCCGCGATCGACGCAGACCTTGCCATCGGTCCCCACGAAGACCACGCCGAAGTTGTAGCCCTTCAAACCGCCGTGAATCAGAACGCTCCCGTTGGCGTACGTGTACCTGAGTTGCTTGATGTCCTTGCCATCCGGAGGCGTGATCTCGACCGGCCCGCTCTCGTCCATCCCCAGCCCCCATTGTGCGATATCGAAATGGTGGGCGCCCCAGTCGGTCATGCCGCCGCCGGAATACTCGCGATACCCGCGCCAATTCGGGAAGTGGGTGTGGACGCCGCGCGGGCTTAGGACGGAGTTGTAGGGGCGTTGGGGCGCTGGGCCGAGCCACAAATCCCAATCGAGGCCCGGTTCCATCGGTTCCTCGGGCAGATCGCACCATTTGCTGGGGCCGCCGACATTGGCATAGACCTCCTTGATCCGCCCGATCTTGCCGTTGCGCACCAGCGTGCACCCCTTCCAAAACGCGCCGTCGGAACGCTGCATCGATCCGGTCTGAAAGACGCGCTCGTTCTTGCGGACCGCATTGACCATGGCGCGCGCCTCGTGGATAGTCAGGGAAAGCGGTTTCTCGCAGTAGATGTCTTTGCCCGCATTCGCGGCGGCGACGACCGGATAGGCATGCCAGTGGTCGGGTGTCGCAATCACCACGGCATCAATGTCTTTGCGTTCGAGCAACTCGCGGAAATCCGTGTACGCCGCGCATCCCTTGAAGGTCTTGTCCTGCTTGGCCGCATAGAACTCCTCGACTTTCTGTTTGTGGTGCTCGCGGCGCGTCGTGTCGACGTCGCAGACAGCAACCACCTGGATGTTCCCATGCGGAAGGAAGCTGTTGAGAAGGTGGCGGCCTTGTGTCCCCACACCGATGAAGCCCATCGCGACGCGGCTGTTGGGTTGGGCGCCGCTCTCGGCAGACCAAATGCGGCCGGGCAGCAACAGGGGCGTGGCCAGCGCGGTGGCGGTCGCGGTGCGGAGAAAGGAGCGACGGCTGAGATTCGAGGATTGAGACATAGATAATTGTTGGGTCTGACGCTCGGCAGGGCGGGCGGATTCAACCGGAGCTCGGGTTCCCCTCGTGCTCTCAAACGAACACTTGACTTCCGGCATCTCTTGGGACGTAGTTGCGGCAGAAATCAACCCGAATCCAGTATGTGCTGACGCGTGTTATGTCTGCTATTGCCGTGACCCGGAACAGCCCAGTGCCTCGCCTCCAGGCGTCGAGGCTGGGCTTCACACTGATCGAACTGCTGGTTGTCATCGCAATCATCGCAATCCTGGCGTCGATGCTCCTGCCGGCCCTGGGCAAAGCCAAGCTCAAGGCCACATTCGCCAGTTGCGCGTCCAATCAGAAGCAACTGGTCCTCGCGTGGCAGATGTACGCCCTCGACAGCGACGACACCATGCTCCCCACATCGTACCGGGGCGAACTGGGGCAAATGGAACTCTACGCGGGCGGTTTTTGGAACGGGCCGAATCCGAGCATCGCGTCGGGCATCACTGAAACCGAGGCCATGAAGCGAGTCACGGCCGGCATCGCCATGTCGCCGCTCTACAAGTACTGCAGCGCGATCGGCTCCTGGCATTGTCCGGGCGACACGCGCACCAAGCGGAACAAACCGGGTCGGGGCTGGGCGTACGACAGTTACTCGAAGGCCGACGGGATGAACGGCGGCATGTGGACCGGCATCAAGCCTTACACCAAGACGACCGAGATCAGCGAACCGGTCAACTCCTTTGTTTTTATCGAGGAGGCGGATCCGCGCGACTACAACAACGGTACGTGGGTCTTGGATGTCACGCCGCCCGGCTGGGTGGACCCGTTTGCTCTGTTCCACGGCAACATCAGCACGTTCGGGTTCGCCGACGGCCATGTCGAGTCGCATCGGTGGCTCGAGACCTCGACCATCAAGGCGGCGTCCGACTCGGCCCGGGGCATTCAGAGCTTCTATTGGTCCGGGGGCAACGCCAAGAACCGCGACTTCGTCTGGGTCTGGAACAAGTTCCGACACTTGAACTGGAAGCCGCTGAATTAATCAGGTCGGCAAATCCATTCGAACCCGCCACGGTGACCGCCCGCCAAGGGTCAACCGCGAACCACGCTGAACACGCGGAAAGAGGAGGCTTGCAGAATCCGGCAGTAGTGCGTGAGCGGCAATTTGGCGGCGGCTACGGTTCGTGGCAGACAAGAGATACGAACCGACTATGCCACGAACGCAATTGTTCCGTTAGGGCACAGTGAAATCACGCGCCCGTCGAGCAATTGTCGAGCAATTGCCTTGACGCGAGGGGGGAGTAGCGCATTAAGCGACCAAGCAACACAACGACCGATTCCCCCTTAACCAGGCCATGGTCGGGCTGTGTCCTTTATAAAGGGCGGGATGGATGGATTGGGTGGGACGCCAATCAACGGCGGGCGCGACTGCACCTGGTGGCCAACAACGCGCGGTTCTGCCGGTTGGGACCCAAGGGGCAGTATCCGAACCTGGCCAGCCGGGCGCTGGCACTGAACCTGGAGCGGTTGTCGGCCGACTGGCAGGCCAAATACGGACATCCGATCGTGGTGGTAGAGAGTTTCGTGGATGAGGAGTGGTTTCGGGGGACGGAGAACTGTGTGTACCGGGTGCTCAAGGCCGTGCCGGTGCGGGCGTTTCAAGCGGCGCTTTGGGCCTGGCAGAAGGCGCGGCACGGGGCGGCGGACGGGGGCGTGGTGGTGTTGGATGGCAAGGCGCTGCGGGGCAGCGGCAAGACGCAGTTGGTTGGGGCGATCAACGCGCAGAGTGGCCGGACGCTGGGGGTGGAAGCGGTGGCGGACAAAAGCAACGAGATTCCGGCGGGGCAAACGCTCCTGGAGCGATTGGACCTGGAGGGAACCATCGCGCTGATGGACGCGCTGCACACCCAGGTGGAAACGGCTCGATCGGTGGTGCAGGAGGGTGGGGGTGATTACGTGCTCTTCGTCAAGGGCAACCAAGACGGCCTCCTGAAGCAGGGTGCAGGACAAATTGGTGGGGGTTGAGCATGGAATCAGGCAGGGAAGGCGAGCGTTTGGTGTGCTGTGGCGTAGTGTTTCCAGAAGTCGTTGAACCAGCCGCTGAGCAGGGCGCAGCGGATAGCC
>Ga0302249_1000203_pt1 | contig 58114 bp, 49 predicted proteins | sample AAG_UR_Val_MG_FD_193531 | JGI IMG/M metagenome (GOLD analysis project Ga0302249, IMG submission 193531) | Enriched activated sludge microbial communities from anaerobic digester in WTTP, New Holstein, Wisconsin, United States - AAG_UR_Val | ecosystem: Engineered > Bioreactor > Anaerobic >... | reverse complement strand
TTGTCCTGCGGATCGCCCCGGCCGTGGCCGATCAGGTGGTGCGCTGGCCCCTGCCCGAGCGCTGGAAGACCGGCTCCCCCATCCATAACCACGTGACGCGAACCCGGCGACGGGACCACCTGCTCGTCATCGGTTACGGCCTCAACGGCCGGAACGTGAGCCGGGCCGCGGCCAAGGCGGCGATCCCCTACATGATCCTGGAGATGAATCCCGAGACGGTGCGGCGGGAGCGGAAGGCCGGGGAGCCGATCTACTACGGCGACGCAACCCACGAGGCGGTGCTGCGCCACTCCGACATCGAGCACGCCCGGGCGATGGTCATCGTCATCAACGATCCCCCGGCGACGCGGCGGATTACCGAACTGGCCAAACAGATGAATCCCAAACTCCACGTGATCGTCCGGACCCGCTTCATCCAGGAGATGAAGGTCCTGTACGATCTTGGGGCCGACGAGGTGATTCCCGAGGAATTCGAGACATCCGTGGAGATCTTCAGCCGCGTGCTGCGGAAATACCTGATTCCCAAGCCGGAGATCGAGCAGTTCATCGCGGAGGTGCGGGCGGCGGGTTACGACATGTTGCGCAACGTCGCGCCGGAATCCATAACCTGCTCTGATTTGAAGATCTGCTTTCCCGACGCGGAAATCGCCACCTTCAGGATCGGCGGGGACGCCCCCGCGGCGGGACGGACCGTGGCGGAGCTTGCCCTGCGGAAACGCCACGGGGTGACCCTCCTGACCATCCGCCGGGGGGAGGGGATGATCTACAACCCGGAGGCGGAAACGCTGATCCTGGCGGGGGATATCCTGGTAGTCTTCGGCGCCCCGGAAAAGCTGGCTGCTGCCGCGGACTTCTTTTCCCCCCCGGTCGCGGCGCCGGCGGCGACGGAAACGGCGGAGGGCCGATGATGCATGCAGGACGGCGGGTCGTTGCGGCTCAATTATCAACGGAACTCAACCGTTGTTTCCATGGCCGACGCAATTCCACCGAAAAGAGAGGGAAATGGTCGATGAATGGATATGCCTGGAAGGGAGCTCATTTTCAGCCGTCAAGTAAAAAAGTCCTTGCATTTTTTGACGGGAATTCGGGTTTCCGTCTGCTTCCGGCTTGTCCGGTTCAGGGGTAAGCGATGGCCGCCGAACGGGCAGCGATAAGAGAGTCAGGGATGAGGGGCAAGGAGTGCGGGTGCCGACGGCCCCGTGCGTCAAGAGGTTTCCGCTCGTGAAGGTGAACTGGGAGCGACTGACCCTCCTCTTTGTGGGCGGCATGACCCTACTGCGCCTGCTGGTGGCCTCCACCTTCGGCCTGGGTGTCGATGAGGCCCATTATTTTCTCTACGCCTATTTCCTGGACTTGAGTTACGTGGATCACCCCCCCCTGGTGGGCTGGGTCCACTGGCCCCTTTACAAACTGTTCGGAACGAATGAATTCCTGGTGCGGCTGCCGGCGATCCTGCTCTTTGCCGCCGTCTCGCTGTTCCTCCACCGGTGGGTGCTCTCCTTTTCCCGTTCCCCGCTGGTCGCCTTCCTGTCCGTCGTGGCCGTCAACAGCTCCTTCCTCCTCAATGCCCTGAGTGTTATGCTCCTGCCCGACTGCTTCCTCCTCCTGTTCATCTTTCCCCTCATGACGGCGATGGAAAACATCGCCGCGGCTCCGCGGGGACAAGCGCGGAGGCGGGATTTTGTCATGCTGGGGATCCTCCTCGGCCTGGCCGGCCTGGCCAAATACACTGCCGTCCTCTTCCTGCCGCCCCTGCTCGTATATCTCCTGCTGAAGAAACGCTACGACCTCCTCTACGCCCCCGGGATGTACCTGGCGGCGGGGATCGCCCTTGTCGTGATCAGCCCCGTTTTGGTCTGGAACATCCAGAATGATTTCATAAGTTTTAGCTACCAGGGCGGGCATGTCCTGGCGGCAACGGCACCGAGCGCCAAGTCGTTCCTTGTCTCCATCCTCGCCCAGTTCGGGGCCTACAGTCCCCCGTTGTTCCTCCTGGCCTTTTACGGCCTTTATCGGAGCGGGCGGCGGGAGGCCGATGACCGCATCCGCCTCGCCGCCCTTTTCGGCGTTACGATCCTGCTGTTCTTCTTTTATTCTTCCCTCTACGAGCGGACCCTTCCCCACTGGCCGAGCCTGTTCTATCTCCTGTTCATCCCCGTTGGCGCCCATTTTCTTCTTGGTTCCGGGAGCCGGGGGCAGAGGAATTTCTTCTTTTTTTCCGTAGGTTTCAGCCTGACGCTGACGGTGTTTCTCGCCGTGGCCCTGCCTGCTAAATGGTTCACCTTCCCGGATTACCGGTCGCCCTTCCGGGACATTGTGGGTTACGAACTGATCGCCCGGGAGGGGGACGCCCTGCTGCGGCGGGGACCGGCGGGAGGAGAACGGGAAGATCGGTGGAAAGAATCCCCCGGAAAGCTTTCCCCAAAAGGAGCGGATGGAGCGGCGCGGAGCGGCGGGGGAATCGCTCCCGTTCCGCCCACCGCCCCCGCTCCACGACGGGCCATGGCGGTTACCAACTGGACAATGGGGAGCCGGATGATCTATTACAGCCTTCCTTACGGCCGGGAGGTCTTCGTCCTCGACAACCGTCCGGATCAATTCGACGTGTGGCAGCCGGAGGAGCCGCGGGGGTATGATCTCCTCTTTGTGAAGACCCATTTTCACGGGCTGGACATCTGCCCGGCCTATCGCTGCGCGGCCTGTGAATCGGCGGGGAAGATGGATATCGTTCTCAACGGCGGCAAGGTGGATTCCGTGGAATTCGTCTGGTGCCTTAACTACCAGGGGATCAGGTGATCGATTGGCACGGATGGAATTGAAATCTTTGACGTTTTACGACGCATCCGGGAAGGATCTCCTGCTCTTTAGCCTCCTGGTCGGCGCCGCCGTGGCGGCGGCCTATTTCAACATTGATCTGCCTCTCGCCCAAGCCGTCAAGGAGCTGCCTTTCCAGATGGTCGAGTTTTTTCAGTATGTCACCGTACTGGGAGAAGCGACCTGGTCACTGATCGCCGCGGCCCTCCTGGGACTGGCAGCCCGCTTCCTCTGGCGGCGAGACGACTGGATGCGCCGTTCCCTTTTCATTTTCGCCGCCGTCGCCTCCTCGGGCATCGTCACGGATCTCATCAAGTGGCTCGCGGGCCGGTGGCGTCCCAAGGCCTATTTCACCGATCAATTTTACGGGTTCGATCTATTCGGCTGGGGCTACGAGCAGACCTCCTTCCCATCCGGTCATGCCACCACCATCTGGGCCTGCGGGGCGGCCCTGGCGATCCTTTTTCCCCGCTGGCGCCTCCTCTGGTATGTCCTGGCGATCCTGGTCAGCATGAGCCGGGTGATCGTCGGCGCCCATTATCTCAGCGACGTCCTGGCCGGGGCCTACGTGGCCGTCATGACGGTGCTCGTGCTGGTGCGCCTGCGGTATTTCCGACTGGGGCGCCCCGATGCCGGGGCCTGAGGGGATCCGTGACCGCCGCCCCGCCGGAGGCGGTCCTACTCGACAACCACCTTGAAGGCTGTCCCGGATCGCGGCCCAACCGTCTCCTGATCATGACCGTCGCCGGCAATAAGCCGCGGAAAGCCTTAGATCAGGACCTTCTTCATGTCCGTCCGGTCGGAGTACTTGCCGAGGATCAGCAGGGAACTGGTCATAAAAAGCATGTATGAGAGGATGACCAGCGCCGCTTCGCTGGAGGTGGCGTAAAAGTTTTCCGCGATGGGAGGTATGGCGATGGCCACGATGTAGGCGTCGAGCCTGGTCATAAAGATGGCCAGGCTCAAAAGCACGTTGATCTGAACATGAGAGTTCCGGTCCGTAACGCCCATTGCCTGTTGACGGTGAGTTTATGGATCGGTTTTTGTCTATGGTATCTCCACCGCCGTTTCATCGACGATCTTCCCACATCGAGCCGCTTCCCGCTCCGCGGTGACACAGTAGATCCCCCGGCCCTCGAAGGCGGGGGCAAAGCAGAGATTGTCGGAGATGCAGGCGGCGGGACGGTGGTCTCCGTCTTCCCAGCGGCGGATCAGGCCCGGTTCCCGGATGAGGGGGCGGCTCAGGGAGATGAAGTCGGCAGCGCCTTTGGCCAGGAGGCCGGCGGCGACCTCCCGGGACCGGATCCCGCCCACCAAAAGGAGCGGCACGTCCTGGTTTTCCTTGAAGATTCTGGCCGCCTCCCGGAAGTAGGCCTCTTTCTCCGGGGCATTGATCCGCGACCGGCTGGGTGAGAGGCGGCCGCTGGCGATGGTCCCTCCGCTCAGTTCGACGGCGTCCACCCCCCCCGCTGTCAAGGATTTTACCACCGCCAGGGCATCCTTTCGGGTCAGTCCGTTTTCAATATAGTCTTCACAATTGATCTTGATCAGGAGGGGGAAGTCCCGGCCCACGGTTTCCCGGATCGCCCCGCAGATCTCCCGGTGGAGCCGGCAGCGGTTTTCGATGTCCCCGCCGTAGGCGTCGGTCCGGTTGTTGAAGGCCGGGGAGAGCCACTGGCTCAGGAGATACCCGTGAGCCATGTGGATCTGGATGCCATCGAAGCCAGCTTTCCAGGCCCGCCCCGCCGCCGCGGTATAAGCGCCAATGAGTTCCTGCAAACCCTGTTTATCTATTTCCCTCTGGGGGGATGGATCCTGGCTCTCTTGCGGGGAAGCCACCAGCCGGGGGAGGCCGGTGATGCCGGCGGCGGCATAAAAACCCGCGTGGGCCAACTGGGCGACGATCTTACCCCCCGCGGCGTGAACCGCGGCGGTGATTTCCCGCAGCCCTTCCAGGCAATCGTCGCGATCGATGGCCAACTGCCAGGGAGTGGCCTGCCCTTCGGGACTGACGAAGGCATGGCCCGTAATGATCAGTCCCACGCCCCCCCGGGCCAGGGTGGTCATGGTCTCCAGATATTGCTTCCGGGGGCGGCCCTTTTCGTCCGCCATGCCCTCCCAGGTGGCCGAGCGGACGAAGCGGTTTTTCAACTCCAGACTGCCGATGGCGCTCACGGCGAATACTTCCTTCATGTCGTCCTCCCCCCTATATTTTCCCCTGCCGGATAAGGATAAAACGGTTGGGAACCAAATTTGACGACATCGTAAAAGGTCCATATGCGGCGTTGCGCTTCATCCTTCGTCACCGCGAAGTACGCCCAAGTACTCCTCATTCCTAAGGATTCGCGCGCCTTGCCTCTGGAGATTTTTACTTCGTCGTCTCCATCATGCCTTTTTACGAATTCATCAAATTTCCCTTGTCTTACGAAGTTGGCGACAAAAGGAAACGGGATGGCTATCTTTCCGTTATCGCCGGGATCAAGCCTCCCCTACGGTCACCTTCACCATCCGGTCCCCCTGCTCGATGGCGTTGACCACGTCCTGTCCCTTCACCACCCGTCCGAAGACGGTGTGATGGCCGTCCAGATGGGGCTGGGGCGAGTGGGTGATGAAAAACTGGCTGCCGTTGGTTCCCGGGCCGGCGTTGGCCATGGAAATGGCCCCCGTTTCATGCCTCAGTGGATTGCCCCGGCACTCGTCCTCGAATTGATACCCGGGACCGCCGCGGCCGGTGCCCGTGGGATCGCCGCCCTGAATGACGAAATTCTTGATCACCCGGTGAAACGCCACCCCGTCATAGTAACCTTCCCGGATCAGAAAAACGAAGTTGTTGACCGTTTTCGGCGCGTATTGGGGATAGAGTTCCAGTTCGATGTTCCCCTGGCTGGTTTCCATGGTTACAAGATAAGATTTGGCCGGATCGATTTGCATATCCGGTGCCCGCCGCCACTGTTTTGACTCCATTGGGGATTCCTTTCCGTTGTTTGTTTATGCATTTGCGCGTTCACCCTTACCGGATGGGCGAGGCCGATCGCGGTGCAAGTCGCCGCCGGCCAGGGCGTCCGACCGCTCTGGCCGTCCGCCCTACAACTCCGGCGCCGCCGGTGGCACCAGACAGAGCATCACGAGCTTTTCCGGCCCCGCGTTTCTTACCTGGTGCTCCACCCCCGGCGGGACGAAGACGGCGCAGCCTGCCCGGACGGGCTTCCAGGCGCCGTCCGAAAGCACTTCCCCCTGGCCGGCATGGAAGAAAATCTCATGCTCCCAGGGATGGGTGTGACGCGGGGAGTGGCCTCCTGGCTGAAATTCGAACAGGCGCATACAGAAATGATCAGCGCCGTCGGCCTTGCCGATAAGGACCCGGCCCGACAGGGCCTTCGCCGCCTCATTGTCGAAATATGTCGCTTCGATCTCCTCGTAATGAATGAGCTTCATGGTGATCTCCTCCATGTGATTTTTGTATTCCATGTCATAAAAACCTGGCGAACGCAAGCGCCGCCGTCAGGAAGATCCTCCCTCACCGTATCCCTCAGGATTGATGAGCCTTACCTTTGGGGTTTATTACTTCTTCGTCTCCATGATCACTTTATGGGAGTTCATCCGTTTATGTTCTGATCTAAGGGGTAAGGGGGAGCCATGCCGAAAAGGCGGGAGATATAAATGGCTGAGGGGCGAGGACTCGAACCTCAATTTGCAGGGCCAGAACCTGACGTCCTACCGTTAGACGACCCCTCAATGCACAATTTTGGACCGGCGCAGCTTACAGGAACGTTCACCCCATCGTTGGAGGTGTTTTTGGCCCGCCTTTCTTGGCGTCAATATCTCCTGGATACACCATGGCCCCGTGCCCGCGTTCACCGGTCCGGACGCGGATTAACTCCTCCGATGAGGCCGCCGATGTCGGCGCCGAAGGGCAGAGAATAGCCATAGAGGACCCATTGGAACCCGATCAGGGCCATGAAGATATAGCTCAAGTTTAAAATCGAATCGATCATGCCCTGTCTCCTTATAAAATCTGAAGCAACCGGCCAAATCAAATGCAAATATGTTACCATTATCTTCTTGATGAAAATATCTTTAATGTTCAGGTTGATGCATGGGTGAGGCCATGATGCGGGCGAACATTATTGTCCATTTCATTAATAATTAGACATAATTGTTTTGAAAATGACCATGGCGTTGATATGCCGAAGATCAGTCGCATCAGTGAGGAAAAGCTTATTACGGCTGATTTGTTGACGACTTTTTACGAGTCCATCATTTGTTGTTTCCTTGATATGTATGGAAAAATATGCAAGCTTGCGAAAGGAAATGATCGACAATCATCGTTTGACAGTAACGTTGATTTTTGCTTAAGGCAGGAAAACTTTTCGTGGGAGGATCACGGTTATTGAATCCGGAAACGATTAGAATGATCGACATCTGGATGGGACGCCTGGCCTGCTTCTTTCTTACCGGGGTGAGGCGTGTTGGGGATGCGCTGGGGGGGGGTGATGGCGCCGCGGCGACACCCGTCCGTAAGATCCTCTTTCTCAAGCTCATCGAGCAGGGGGCCACGGTTCTGGCTTACAGTGCCCTGGAAAGAGCCGTGGCGATGGTGGGACGGGAAAACGTATATTTCTGCGTCTTCGAGGAGAACCGTCCGATCCTCGACATTCTGGATATGGTCCCGCCGGAGAACATCTTTCCCATCCGCCACGATACCTTCTGGGTCTTTCTCTGGGACGTCTGGCACATGCTGGCGGAGGTACGCCGCCTGCGGATCGACGCCACGGTGGACATGGAGTTCTTTGCCCGGGCGTCGGCGATCCTATCCTTTCTCACCGGGGCGCGGCGCCGGGTGGGCCTCCACCGCTTCACCAGCGAGGCCCCCTACCGGGGCGACCTCCTCACCCACCGGATCCAGTACAATCCTTACCTGCACACGGCCAAATTCTATCATCTCCTCGTGGCGGCCCTGGAGTCCGACCCCGGCGATGTGCCGCTGATAAAGCTGGACGTCGGGACATTCCGGGAGTCTCTGCCCGTCTTTGCCCCGACGGACCGGGAGCAAAAACGGGTCCGGGCGCTCCTGACGGACGAATTGCCCGGCCGGGAGGCGGGGCCCCTGATTCTCCTCAATCCCAACGCCAGCGACATGCTGCCCCTGCGCAAGTGGCCAACGGAACGGTTCGTGGAGCTGGGACTGATGATCCTGGCCCGGCATTCCAAGGCTCGGGTGGCGATTACCGGCGCCCCGTCGGAACGCCGGGCCGCCGAGGAGGTCGCCGCCCTGATCGGCGGGGACCGGGTGGCTTCCCTGGCGGGGAAAACGACGCTCCGGGAACTCCTCGCCCTCTACGTTCTCGCCGATATCCTGGTGACCAACGACAGCGGTCCGGGCCATTTCGCCTCCCTGACGCCGATCCACGGCATCGTGATGTACGGCCCGGAGACCCCGGCCCTCTTCGGCGCCATCGGCGGAAGCAGCGAGGTGATTCATTCCTCCCTGGCGTGCAGCCCCTGCGTCAACGTCTTCAACCACCGCTTTTCCCCCTGTCGGAACAACCTCTGCATGCAGTCCATCTCCGTGGGGGAGGTTTACGCCCGGGTCGCGGCGGCGCTGGCAAGACGGGCGAGACGGGAAGCACCTGACGCCGGGGCATGAACGGCATTCAACACTGACGCCCAAGCAAAACGATGAACAACATTCCAGACTCCATATCTCCACCGTCACCACCGGCGCCGGTTCCTTCCGCCGCCGCTGGGAAAAAATGGCCCGCCGCGGTCCTCGGCCCCTGTTTTGTCCTTTTCCTGCTGCCCATGCTCCTCTATGTCCTCTCTCTGCCCGTCCTTCCCCTTATGGAGCCCGACGAGACGCGCTACGCACTTATCCCCCAATATATGAATAATACTGGGGATTATGTCACCCCCCATCTCAAGGAGGTGGCCTACCTGGAGAAACCTCCCCTGGCCTACTGGGCGACGGCGCTGTTTTTCCGGATCTGCGGGGAAAACGCCTTTGCCGCCCGGTTGGCTGCAGGGCTCTCCGCCTGGGGGTGCCTGCTGCTGGTCTATAGCCTGGGATGCTTCTTCCATGACCGGAAGACCGGTCTTTACAGCGCCGCCGTTTTGTCCGTGAGCCTCCTGCCCTTTGCCCTGGGCCGGATAAACATCCTCGACATGCCCCTTACCTTCTTTGTCTGCCTGGCCATCTGGTGCGGATTCAGATTTTTCATCTCCACCGGCGGCGCGGGGCGGAACCGGTGGCGGTACGGTTTTTACGGTGCCAGCGCCCTGGCCTTCCTGACCAAGGGGGTGATCGGGGTACTCTTCCCCCCGGCGGTCCTACTCCTCCATCTCCTCTGGATGCGGCGCGGATGGAGCATCTTCCGCCTCTTTTCCCCCGGCGGCCTCGTCCTGTTCGCCGCCCCCGTCGGGGCCTGGATCCTGCTGGTCCAGCGGGCCAATCCCGACTTCCTCTGGTTTTTCTTCATCCATGAGCATTTTCTCCGCTATACCACGGAGATCCATGAGCGTGTCGAGCCGTTCTGGTATTATCTTCCCGTGGCGTTCTTCGGGACCACCCCCTGGTGGGCCTTCCTCGCCCCGGCCCTGGCGGCGTTGCGCCGGCAGGTTTTGAGAATCTATGCCACGGAAGAGATTCGTTTTTTTACCGTCTGGATCGGATTTGTCCTCCTCTTTTTTTCCCTTTCCTCGTCCAAACTGGCCTCGTATATCGCCCCGGCCGTTCTCCCCCTGGCGGTGGTCATGGGCCACCTCTTCCGGGTTTACGAAGAGCGGATCGGGTCGGCAGCGGGAGGCGGGGGCCGGGTCTGGCCGCTTCTGCCGACGCTTTTGCAGGCCCTGGCCCTGGCCGGGCTGACGGCGGTCCCCCTGTTCGTGGAAGAGTACCGGCGCCTCGGTCCTCCCGGGGGATGCCTGCTGTGGCTTGTCCTTCCCGCACTGCCTGTGGCGGCGCTGGCGATCGTCCCGGAGCTGCTCCGCCGGCGGGGAAGAAACGGCTGGTTCGCTGCGATCTATCTCCTCTTCGCCCTTTACCTTGCCACCCTCCTCATGCCCCTGTCCCACTACCTGACCCCGGGGAAATCGGCCCTGGACGTGGTGCGGGCGGTCCGGGCCCACGTCCCGGCGGCGGCGGTTCTGTATCAATACCGTACGACCATGTACGGCATCGATTTCTATACGGGCCGGCAAACGCCCATCGTGGAGGATCTGGGGGAGTTGAGATTCGGGGCCGAGCGTATCTCTCCGGCGGAACGGGAGCGGCGGTTTCCCACCGACGCGGAGTTCGTCCGGGCCGTAACGTCCCGATGGAGCGGGGGGGATGCGGCAACGCCTCCCGCGTCCGGGACGGGGGAACGAGGGGGCCGGGGCGCCGACGGTAAACCCCCAGCGTCCAACGCGGGTGTAACCGACGCGGCCGGGACGGCTTCCTTCGCCGTCACGGAGGGCCGGGGCAACGTGGCGACTTTGCAGCGTTCCTTCCCGGCCGCCCGGGTCGTCTGGGACAACGGAAAATTCTACCTGCTGTCACTGCCGCGATAATATCCCCGCTGCTTGTTTTTTGAACTGCCCGTCGATCTTTTTTTCAAGCAGGGAATTATAATTCTTCCGAGGGGGATCTTTAACCAATAAACCCTGTATGTTTCCCGGGAACTTCCCCCGGGTTGCGGACGTCTAATATAATGCCATGAAAGATCCTGCCGTCGATAACGCGGAAGAGAATAAATTGATCGGGGCCTGCCTCGTCGGAGACCTCAGGGCTTTCGAGAAGCTGGTGGCGAGGCACCAGCGCGGCTTGTACAATATCGCCCTGCGGATCAGCGGCAGCGAGGAGGACGCGGCGGATATCGTCCAGGAGACGTTTTTGTCGGCATGGCGCAAGCGCTCCGATTTCCGTGGCGAAGCCAAGTTCTCCACCTGGTTGACCAGCATCGCCATCAATCAGGCCCGGGAACTATGGCGGCGGGACGCACGGAAACGGGCCCGGGAACAGTCCCTGGATCGTCAGGACGAAACCTGTGGAGGAGTGCCCCCGCAGATGGCCTCGGAACAACCGTCCGCCCTGGAGCTGCTGGAGGAGTTGCAACTCCGGGAACTGCTCGATCGGTGCATCCAGGCCCTGGACCGGGGATTCCGCGAGGTGCTGATCTTGCGGGATATGCGGGACATGGCTTATGAAGAGGTGGGAAAGATACTGGGGCTCCGGGAGGGGACGGTGAAGTCCAGGCTGTTCCGGGCCCGCGAGGCGGTCCGGGAATGCGTCAACAGAGGTCTGGGCAAACAATGAAGAATCATGAAGAGATAAGGAAGATGCTGGCGGCCATGGCCGGAGATGACCTGACGGAATCCGAGCGGGAACGAGTGGAGCGGCATGTGGATCGATGTCCGGAATGCCGGCGGGAACTTGCCCAGTTGCGGGAGGTGGTGAAGGCAATAAGAGAGTCTCCCGACGTCGAGCCCCCCCCCTGGCTGACCGCCCGGATCATGGCCCGGGTGAAGGAAGAGGCGGCGCCCCGGCGAAGCTGGCGGGAGATATTGTTCCGGCCGTGGCGCGTCAAGCTTCCCATCGAAGGCCTTGCCCTGCTCATGATCTGCGTGATGGCCTGGTACGTAATCCAGGATTTGGACCGCGGGCCGCAGCCGCCGCTCGTTGCCCCCGGAGTCCAGGCCCCGAAGCCGGCCGTCGAGAAGTCGCTGCCGCCGGCAATACCCCAAAAGAAGGCGCCTCCTTCCGTATCCCTTGGCGATCATGCCTCCCCGTTCCCGGGGCCGGTGCCCTCCATCACGCCCTCCCATGCGCCCCCCCCGGCGGCCGTGCCTGCCGACCCCATGGCGGCAGACAAGGCCGCGGAGGTCATGCCCGCCGCGCCGTCCAGGGGGGAACAGGCAGCCGGGGGTCCTTCGGTTTTGGCGGAGCGCAAGACGGCGGCGGCAACGCGTAAGGCGGACGGCGCTCCCTCTCTTGCCGCAAGCCCGCCGCTGCGCCTCAGGCTGGAAGTGAAGGAACCGGAGAACATGAACGAACGGATCTTTGCCGTGACCCGGCGGTTGGGAGGCACGGTGGTGGATGATCGCGCGGGACGTTTAACCGTCAGGATCCAGGCCGGCCGTCTGCCGGAATTGATAGCGGAATGCTCCCGCCTGGGTCTCGTCGTGGAACACCCGCAAGGCCCCTTGCCCGGCGCTGGGGTGGTGGAATTGCAGGTGGGCTGGTAAACGTTTCGGACCGGAAAAATTTCCGGGAACTTTCTGTTCGCTCCTCCCGTCTAAGTTATAAAGGCCGAATCAAGGCCAATAACTAAAAACAGGAGGAGATCATGAAAACATCGGCGGCGGTAATTCTGGCGGTGCTCATAAGCGCTACCCAGCTCTGGGCGGGGGGCATCGGCGACAGTGTGGAGGTAAGGATCATCAGCGACTCCGGGAGGGAGATTCCGTTCTATCCCGTCTTGGCTTCCAATTCCGACAAAAAGGTTTATGCCGAGGCAGTAAAGGGCGATCACTACAGGATATTTGTCCGCAACAAGTTGAACCGGCGCATCGGAGTGGTAATCGCCGTGGACGGCCGCAATATCATCTCCGGCCGGAAGTCCTGGTTGAAGAACGACGAACGGATGTACATCCTCGCCCCCTACGCCGGCCATGAATACGCCGGGTGGCGGACCGGTCGGGATCGGATCAACCGCTTCTACTTCACCGAGACGCCGGACTCCTATGCCGCGGCCTTCGGTGACCGTACCGCCATGGGAGTAATAGCCGTAGCCGTTTATCCGGAAGTGCGGCGCTATGAGCCACCGGCGCAGTTACGGGGCCAGGAATCGGTACCCGCGCCCTCGGCACCGTCGGGGACAGGCGGGCCTGAATGCCGGAAGTCGGCGGAGCGACTGGATCGCTCCGCGGGCACCGGATACGGCCGAACCGAATACTCACCCGCTTATACGGTGGTCTTCGACCCGGAACCACGGGCGGTGGAGAGATTCTATATCAAGTACGAATGGCGCCGCACCCTCTGCCGGCTGGGGATCATCGGTTCCGCCCCTCGCCACCCGCAGCCCCATAACCGGCTTTGGGATAACGCCGGTTTTGCCCCGCCCCCTCCCGGCCGGGAGTGACCCACCCGGCCCGGTGAACGTGACGCCCCCGGGGCAACGGTCCTCCCGGCGCCCCGGGGGAATGCGTGGACCTTCCCATCCTCGGTGTTGATGATTAGTAGGTGTAACGGTTTCATGGAAAGAACTTTATTGGACAATGTCTGTCAAGTCAAGTCCGTCCTCTTAGATGTGTTTGCGCATAATTTTCTTGACTTACGAATTCTCGTCTTTTATATTTCCACGCCATAAGCTCACGGATATACAGACATCTATTTTGATAAGCCGAACCCGGATTACTATCCTTTATTTGCTAACAGGAAGGACTTCTCATGATCGTGCATAGAGAGGAAAACATCCGTTTTTGGACCGATCAACTGTTCAGCGCCATGATCGCGGCGGATCGCCGGGAGGCGTCCGGTGTGATTGACCGGATGATTGTCGCCGGTATCGCTTCCCAAACGATCGTTGAAGACGTTCTCGATCCGACGCTTGTCCGGCTGGGCGACCTTTGGGAACAAGACGCCGTATCGCTTACCCAGACCTTCGTGGCCTCCAAGATTGCCGAAGATGTGCTCCTTCGCTGTGTGACGGAACGGGGAAAGAACACTCTAAGGAGCACACCCGTGGTCATCGGCAACATCGAGGATGATTTCCACAGTCTGGGACGACGCATCGTGGGGTCTTTCTTGCGCGCGAACGGCTGGGAGGTTTACGACCTGGGCAATGACGTGACGGCCGAGCAGTTTGTGGACAAAGCGATCGAGGTCGGCGCCTCCGTTGTGGGGGTTTCCGCGATGATGCAGACCTCGGCCCTGAACATCCGCAAACTGCGCGATCTGATCGATGTCCGCGAACTGAATCATCAGTTGAAGCTGGCGGTGGGCGGCGCCGTCTTCAACTGGCGGCCGGAGCTTGTGGCGGAAGTGGGCGGCGACGGCACGGCCCGCAACGCAACCGGGGTTGATGCTCTTTTTCTAAAGCTTCACGACGCAGTGAAAGAAGGGTGAGAACCATCAATTCCTACGAACGCGTTATGAATACCCTCCAGGGCCTTCCGACGGATCGCGTCCCGGTCTTTGCCGTTCTGGGCGCTTACGGCGGCAAGCTTACCCAAACCGACCTGAAAACCCTATACAGCGATGCAGAGGCTTATGTCTCGGGACAACAAGCCGTCCGGGATCTCCTGGGTTTCGATATGATCCTGGCCACCTTCGATTACAGCGCCATCGCGGAGGCGTTCGGCGGCGAGGTGGCCTGGTTTGACAATCAGGCGCCCAACATGAAACGCCCCGCGGCAAGTGAACCCGCCGCGGTTGCCGCTCTGAAGCTGCCCGATCCGCGACGAACCGCACGGCTGCCGGTCATCCTCGCGGCGACGCGGCAACTGGCCTCCATGTATCGGGGAAGCGTGCCGGTGTTTGCGGCCGTGCCCGGTCCGGGAGCGCTGCCGGCGCTGGTGCTGGGACTGGAAACGTGGATGGAAACGGTGTTATTCGATGAGGATAACGCCCGCCGCATTCTGGAGCGGACCGGCCGGTTTTTCCTGGACTGGACCAATGCGCTTTGCGATGCAGGCGCAACCGGTCTCGTGGTTACGGAATCCGTCGCCTCCGTGGAAATCTCGACGCGCGACCTGTTTGAAAAAGTTTTTCTGCCCCACCTTTACGGTCTTTTCGGTCAAATTAACGCGCCCCTCGTGTTCCACCACGGCGGCGGCCGCATCCGGCATGTACTCGACTTGTTGCCCGGTTTGCCGGGACTGGCGGGAGTGGTTGTCGGTTCCAGGGATGATCTGGGCGCCGCGCGGTCGGCCCTCGGAGATGAGTTGACCCTCATCGGCAATCTGGACAATCTGAGCCTGCCGGCTGTCTCCGCCGCGGAGATCCGCGGACGGAGCCTGGCGTGTCTGAAGACAGCCGCCCCGGCCGGCCGCTACATTTTGTCGCACTCCGCCGCGGATGTGCCGCTTGGCACCCCGCTGGAAAACATGCAGGCTATGCTACGGGCTGCCGGGGAATATGCCGCCAAAGAAACGGGGGCCTCATGAATCCTTCCACCATCTGGTTGGGCTGCGGCGTTTTGCGTGCCGAGCTGGAAAAACTGCATCGCGACGGCCGGATCAGCGGTGAGCTGCGCTTCCTCGATTCCATGCTGCACATGGATCCGCAGCGGCTGCAGGCATTGCTGGGGGCGGAATTGACTGAACTGGGCGCCAAAGGTTCCCGCGTGGTGCTGGTGTACGGCGATTGCTGCAGCCGGATGATGGATCTGGTCCGCCAGTTCGGGATCAGCCGCGTCAACGCCATCAACTGCGCGCAAATGCTGGTGGGGCGCAACCGCTACCGCGAGTTGATGCGGGATCAGGCGTTTATGCTCCTGCCCGAATGGGCGCCGCGCTGGAAAGAAATCATGCAGGGTGAACTGGGCTTGCCCCCTGATGTGGCGCGCGATCTCATGCGGGAGAACCGCCGCGAGCTGGTCTATCTGGATACCGCCGTGGCGCCGGTGCCCCGGGACGCGATCGAGGAATGCGCGGCCTATACGGGATTGCCCTGGCGCGTCGAAAAGGTGACGCTCGATGATCTGCTGGCCCTTTTGCTGCAGGCCGGCTCCGGAAATATCCCCCCGCTGCGCGAAAAGGCTGATGCGTCTTCCTCCATTTACCGCAAACCGGCAACCTGGGCCGATCAGGTCATGATGGCGGATGTGTTTTCCGAAATCCTCGCCTCCTCCGATCCTTCCCGGTTGGCCCAAATCATGACGGAACAGATGCGGGAACTCACCGGCGCCCATACAGCCATCCTTATCGCCCATCCCGAGGGCGTCCATTCGCACCGGGTCATGCACGTGTCTCCCGCCCGGCGCGGGTCGCTGTTGACGACGGATGAACTCACGCTTTTTTGTCCCGATCTCACCCGGGAGCTGCCCCTGTACGTCAAGGATTACCACCCCGAACATCCCTGCCGTCTTCCGCTGTTGCGCGCCGGCGTTTCATCGCTGATGCGTTTTCCGTTGCGGGCCGGAGACGACCTGCTGGCCACCATGCTTTTGCTGGATCTGCCGGGTGCGGACCGGATCGAAGAAACGGAAAAAATCATCACCCATCTTACGCCGGTCATGGCGCTGGCCCTGAAAAATTCCCTTACCCATGAACAGGTCGAACGGCAGGCGCAGGAACTCGCCAACCATGCGAACAAACTGGAGCAACGCGTGGCGGAACGCACCCAGGCGCTCAAGGAAAGCGAAGAAAAATATCGCACCCTCATAGAGCATGCCGGCGAGGCCATCTTTGTCGCCCAGGACGGCCGGGTGGTGTTTGTCAATCCCATGACGACCCTGATCACCGGTTATTCCGGCGAGGAGATTGCGTCGAGGCTGTTTGTCGATTTCATCCATGCGGATGACCGAGACATGGTCAGAGAACGGCATGCCGGACGCCTCAAGGGCGAAGCTATTCCCCCGCGCTATTCCTTCCGTGTTCTTCATAAAGACGGCGGTTTCCGGTGGGTGGAGTTGGATGCTGTCATGATCGATTGGGAAGGCAAACCCGCCACGCTGAATTTTATGAGCGACATCACCCATCGCAGGCTGATTGAGGAAAAAGAAAAGGAAACCCACGCCCTGCTCCGGATCGCGGGAGAAAAGGCCAAACTGGGCGGATGGATCGCCAATCTTGAAGAAAACCGCGTGATCTGGTCCGATGAAGTGGCGGCCATTCATGGGATGCCCGCCGGATACTCCCCTTTGGTTGAACAGGGTATCAGCTTCTATGCGCCGGAGTGGAAGGAAAGAATAACAAAAGTATTCACTGATTGCGCGCAAAAAGGTATTCCCTATGATGAAGAAATGGAGATTATCGCCGCCGGAGGAAAGCGGGTTTGGGTGAGAACGATCGGAGAACCGGTAAAAGATAAAGCCGGCAAGATCGTTAAAGTGCAGGGCGCCTTTCAGGACATCACCGACGGCAAACGGGCGGAGGAGGCGCTGCTGGATGCCTATAGGCGTCTCAATGATATCATTGATTTTCTGCCCGATGCGACGTTCGTCATTGATTGCGAAGGCAAAGTCATCGCCTGGAACAGGGCCATGGAACAGATGACCGGGATTCCCAAGGCGGAGATGATCGGCAAGGGGAACCATGAATACGCCCTCCCGTTTTACGGTCAACGCAGGCCGCTGATGATCGACCTTGCCCTGCTGCCCGACGACGTTTTTGAAAAGGCGCATTATGAGAATATTTTCCGGAAAGAAGACAATCTGCACGCGGAAGCGTATGTCACTGGAGTATACAGCGGGAAAGGTGCGTTTATGTGGGGCATTGCATCCAGGCTGCGTAACGCTTCGGGAACGATCATCGGCGCCATCGAGTCCATCCGCGACATTACCGACCGGAAAAGCAGCATGGACCGGATGAGGAAGGCCCTGGGCGGAACCGTTCAGGCCATCGTTTCGGTGGTGGAAGCGAAAGATCCCTACACCGCGGGCCATCAGCGCCGCGTGGCCGATATTTCCCGCGCCATCGCCACGGAAATGGGCCTCTCCGCGGATCGGATCGAAGGTATCCGCATGGCCGGCATCATCCATGACATCGGAAAAGTTTCCATTCCCGCCGAAATTCTCAGCATGCCCAGGAAATTGACCGACCTGGAATTCGGCTTGATCAAAGCGCATGCAAAATCCGGATACGATATTCTCAACAATATTGAATTTCCCTGGCCCATCGCCCGGATCGTGCTGGAGCATCATGAACGGATGAACGGTTCCGGTTATCCAAACGGTCTGACCGGAGATCAGATTCTTCAGGAGTCGCGCATTATGGCGGTGGCCGATGTGGTGGAGGCCATGGCGACTCACAGGCCCTATCGGCCCGCTATGGGACTTGATGAGGCCTTGGAAGAGATCACCATCAACAAGGGGCTGCTCTATGATCCGGAGGCAGTGGATGCCTGCCTGCGTCTTTTCCGTGAGAAGGGTTTTACAATCAAAGAGTAGTCAAAAAAGAGGCATCCCCTGCTTTACGGGTTATAATCACGCCTTCCCCAAGGACCCCTCAAGTCAAAAAAATGGTGGATGATAATGTCTTATGGAGGACAGGATGTCATTTTTGCGCGCATCGATGGCGATGCGGCCGAGTTCAATAATTTCAGAGATATAATCGACATCCCATATATTGACGGGTTTTTTGAAGGGCACTTGGACAATGACGATTTCATGGGTATGCATGTCGATAGACAGGGCCATTTGATAACGTGTGGTGGCATCACCCTGGATGCTGTAATAATTGGAGAGGCAAGCCGCGTAACTGTGGGCGTCCATGTCGATGGGATCGAAAAACGTCACGGCGATGATGACGTCCATGCCGTGTTTGACGGCCTCGGAAACGGGCAGGGGCGAGGTGTAATAACCGTCGCTTAGCCAGCGCCCGTCGAATTCAATGGGGGGCAAAAGGGGGAATATGGCGCTGGAAGCATAAAGGGCGTCACAAACCAGTCCGCGGTCAAGAATCACTCCTTCCCCGGTGCTCACGTCGGTCGTCTGCATCAAGACTTTCGGACGAAGGTCCTCGATCCGGGTGTCTCCAAAGGTTTCCTTCAATATCATTCGATATTTTTCGGGGCGGAGGATTCCGGAATGCATGTTAAACTTGCCTAACGGCAGTTTGGCCAATCCGAGCAAGGCGCGATAATCGATATGCTCAAAAGGCTTGAACCGTTGCACTCCCCGGAAGAAATCGATCATCTCCTGCGTGCCGTATCCTATCCCGCGGAGAGCGCTGATAATGCTGCCGGCGCTGCACCCCACCATCAGATCGACGGGAATGGCTTGTTCGTCCAGAAATTCAAAGAGTGAAACGGCGGCCACCGGTTTGAGTCCGCCACTGGACAAGACCAAGGAAATTTTGGGTCGCCCGGGATCTGAATTATCAAGGTCAGAGGTTAACATCGATAAACCCTATCGTCCCCTGAAAGCTAACAATAAAACAGGTGTCTGTGTTGGCTGGTGTCAACTTATTGATAAATGTCGCTAATTTCCTTAACTGTGCAGGGAGTATAGGGAGAGCCCCGGCGAAAGTCAATGATAAAATGGGCACAAATATCCGGGCCGATCTTTCCTCTTCGTAATGTTAATATGCATTAGAAACTATATTGTACCCTCCTTCATGCTTTCGGCAATTATGCTAATAAATTAATTAATATAAGGGTTATAAACTTTTTAATTGACAGGAAAAAATAAATCAATATATTTCCAATTAAGTATATATACGGGAAAGAGGTTGAAAAAGTCCTTGGCAAGATCGTCAACGGGGCCGAGAAGACCCTATTTAAATCCGGGCGCGGCTCCGCCGAGGTCATGGATCTTGTACCCATGACGAGAATAAAGAGTTACGATCCTATGGAAGAATTTATCAAAGTCATGAAGTCCCTGTCCGATCCGAACCGGGTGAAGCTGTTGAAGATCCTTCAAGCCCGGAGCTTGTGCGTCTGTGAAATCCAGGCCCTTTTGGAAATCGCCCAGCCCACTGTTTCCAAACACTTGAAGGTTCTCGAAGATGCCGGGCTGGTAACTTTCACTAAAGACGGTCTGTGGGTCAACTACCGCCTCGCCGACGGCGGCAGGAGCCCATACGCCGCCGCGATTCTGGGGAACCTCCGCCACTGGCTGGGCGACGACGAAGAGATCCGGAGACTGCTGGAGAAAGCCCCCGCTGTTAATCGCGAGCAGATTTGTCAAAAAGTCCGCACTGGAAAATGACGGGTAGCCGACGAGGAAAAGGCCTCGGAATCGGACTCCGGAAATCCAGGGATATCAATCAATGGCCATAAAGTCGGGAAATTTACATACAGTAATACAAACAATAAGATACTGATCCATCACCGGAAAGGATATCGGTACATGAATATCGTTGAAGAATTATTTATCGCCGGGCTCCTGGCCCTGAAAGACTATGTAGCCACCCATGTATTAACCTGCCTCATCCCCGCTTTCCTGCTGGCCGGCGCCATGGTGGCCTTTATCAATCAACAGGCCATCCTGTATGTTCTGGGAGAAAAGGCCAATAAATGGAAGTCCTTTTCCCTGGCCGGCATCGCCAGTTTCTTTGTAGCTGCTTGCTCCTGCACGGTTATCCCCGTATCCAGTGGACTCTACTTCAGCGGCGCCGCTGTAGGCGTGGCCTTTATAGTTCTCTGGGTGGCCCCGTCGGCCAACATCCTCTCCCTAATCTATACGGGAAATATCCTGGGATATGAAATCGTTCTGTCCCGAATCGTGGCGGCCCTGCTTATGGCTTTTATCGTGGGTTATGTTATGACGATTTTTTTCGGGAAAGAGAAGCGGGAGGGCTTCGCCGCCTTCTCGGCGGACGAACAGCCGGGAACCGTCATCTCCCGGCCCCACCTGATTCTCCTGCTCCTGATCCTGCTGTCCCTCCTTTTGCCCAATTACATCGGCCAAACCGGCGCATATCTTACCAAGATCATTATCTGGGGAGGCGCCACCCTCGTCCTGACCGCTTACGCCTGGAAGGCCCTGTCCCGGGAGGAAATAGAGGCGTGGATCCGGGAGTCATGGTGGTTTGTCAAGATCATATTTCCCCTCCTTTTGGCCGGCGTCTTTCTGGTGGGCGTTATCGGAAAGCTCCTGCCGGAGGAATGGATTCGCGCCTGGCTGGGCGGCAACGGCCTCCTGGCGTCGTTTTTTGCGACCATGATCGGCGCCGTCAGCTACTTTGCCACCATGACGGAGGCCCCCTTCGTAGATACCCTGATGAAACTCGGCATGGGCAAGGGGCCGGCCCTGACGCTTCTTCTCACAGGGCCGGGTTTGAGCCTGCCGAACTGGATCGCCATCGCCCGTGTTTTCGGACTGAAGAAGGCGATCGTTTACGTCGCTGCGATCATTGTTCTCGGCACCTTGGTAGGGTGGTTTTTCGGAAGCTTCATTCTGTGACGGCATCGTAAAAAGTCCGGATGCTTTGTTGCGCTTCATCCTTTTAAAAAACATGAACCGGGGTCAAAACCCCCAAGAAATGAACTACCCCGCAGCAAGCCGCAGGGTAGTTCATTTGGCGTATGCCCCAAACCACGGGATCTGGGTGAATATGGCCGACAGGCAGAAGCCTGAGAAGAAACATGGAAGACATCCAGCTAAGCCGTTTTTTCAGGTGTTTTGAGACGATGGCAGGGGCGGGATGAAGATAATCGTTGACGCCGCCGCTGATCCGGTTTAGAAACTCGAAAAAATCATCCACCCGGGAAGGCAGCCGTCATCATGAAGATACGTCCGGATTTTTTACCCCTAAGCAAACCCGCCTTAGGCGATGAGGAGATCGAGGCAGTGGCCCGGTGCCTCCGCTCGGGCTGGATCACCACCGGGCCGGTATGCCGTGATTTTGAACAGTCATTACAGAACCTTACGGGAGCGGCGCGGGCTGTTTCCTTTACCTCCGGGACGGCGGCGATGCAACTCCTCCTTGCCGTCCTGGAGATCGGGCCGGGGGATGAGGTGATCACCCCGTCACTGACCTTCGCCTCAACGGTGAACATGATCGCCCTCCGCGGCGCCCGTCCGGTGTTCATCGATATCGATTATCCCACCCTGAACATGAATCCGGACCTCCTGGAGGCCCTGATCACCCCCCGGACCAGGGCCGTGATCCCCGTCCATTTCGCCGGCGCGCCGGTGGACATACCGCCGATCACGGCGCTGGCGCAGCGTCACGGGCTCGTGGTCATCGAGGATGCGGCTCACGCTGTCGGCACTTACTGCCGGGAAGTCCATGCCGGCGGCAGTGGCTGGCCCGCCGTCTTTTCCTTCCACCCGATCAAGAACGTCACCTCCGGCGAGGGCGGGATGATCACCCTCGCCGACGAAGATATGGAGCGGCGCCTGAGGCTCCTGAGATTCCACGGGATCGAGCGGGATGCCTGGAAGCGCTACGGTAAGGGGGGCAACCCGGATTACGACATTCATGAACCGGGCTATAAGTGCAATCTTCCCGACGTTCTGGCGGCCATCGGCGTGGCGCAGATGGCAAAGTGGACGGATCTGAACCGGCGCCGGGCGGAACTGGCCGGGCGTTATCTCGCGGGACTCGCGGGCGTCGACGGACTGGAGTTGCCGGGAATTCCATCCTTTCCCCACGTCCATGCCTGGCACCTCTTCGTGGTGAAGGTAACGGCCATGAGCCGGGAGCGTTTCCTGGCCCGCCTGTCGGATTACAACATCGGCTACGGCCTCCACTTTCCCGCGACCCACCGCCTCCGGTACGTCCGGGAACGATATGGGGATTGCGCGGCGGCGCTGCCCAAGACGGAGCGGGCGGCCGACCTGATCGTCTCCTTGCCCCTGTATCCGGGCATGAGCGACGACGATGCGGACTATGTCTGTGACGCGGTGCGGGAGATCCTCTAATAACAAGTTGACATGCGGCCGGGGATAAAGGGCTTGCCTAATCGGGGGAAATGTGTCTCTATGGCGGGCGTTGCGCGGCGGCGTTTCCGTCCGGATCGCCCGTAGGCGCCGGGTGGATCTGAAGACGAAAGATCGTCGGAGAACCTTACAATCAGAGTGGGTGTGAAATACAGTGGCCAAAACTGAATCCGTAATATCGGTGGTCATTCCCGTTTTCAACGAGGAGGACAACCTGACGGCCCTCATCGGGCGCCTGCAGCCGGTGATGAGATCCCTGGGGAGACCCTATGAGATCGTCATGATCGACGACGGCAGCCGGGATGGTTCGCTGGCGATCCTCAAGGACCTTGTCCGGGACAATCAGGAGCTGCAGGTGGTGGAACTGACCCGGAACTACGGCCAGCACGCCGCCATTATGGCGGGTTTCTCTCACGTTCGGGGGGACATCGTTATTACCCTTGACGCGGATCTCCAGAATCCGCCGGAGGAGATCCCCCGCCTGGTGGCGGAGATGGAAAAAGGCGGCTACGACGTCGTCGGGACGATCCGGCGCCGCCGCCAGGATTCGGCCTTTCGCCTCGGGGCCTCGCGGCTTATCAACATCGTGGCGAGGCGCATCACCGGCGTCCACATGACGGACTGGGGATGCATGCTCCGGGCGTACCGCCGCCCCGTGGTGGAACGGATGCGGGAATGTCACGAGCATGCCACCTTCATCCCGGCTTTGGCGACGGTATTTGCCAAGCGATTGACGGAGATCGAGGTGGCCCACGAGGAACGCCACGGCGGCAAGTCCAACTACCCCCTGCGCAAGCTCATCAACCTCCAGTTCGACCTGGTGGCCTCCTTCTCCGATTTTCCCATGAAGATGCTCATGTACGGAGGTATCCTCATGTCCGTCCTGGGGGTCTGTTTCGGAGTCTTTCTTGCCGTGGCGCGGCTGGTCTATGGGGCCCTCTGGGCGGCCCAGGGTGTCTTCACCCTCTTTGCAGTCCTCTTCATCTTCGTGGGATTGCAATTTTTCGCCCTCGGTGTCATCGGCGAGTATATCGGCCGGATCTACCGGGAGGTGAGAAGACGTCCGGAATACGTCATCGAACATATCCACGGCGGCCGGGACCGGAGCGGGTCGTGAAGGCCGTCGTCTTTGCATATTCCAACATGGGCGTAACGGGCTTGGAGGCCCTGGCGCGCCACGGCTTCGACATCCTCAAGGTAGTCACTCACCGGGACGATCCGGAAGAAAAACAATGGTATGCCTCGGTGGCGGCCTGGGCGGAGGGAAGGGGGCTCCCGGTCTGCCGTCCCGAAGACGTCAACACCCCGGAAGGGAGGGCGAGGATCGCCGCCCTGGCCCCGGAGGTCATATTCTCCTTTTATTACCGAAAAATCTTAAGCAGCGAGATCCTGACTTTGGCCCCCGCCGGGGCCTTCAATCTCCACGGTTCCCTTCTTCCCGCCTACCGGGGGCGGGCCCCCGTGAACTGGGTCCTGGTGAACGGAGAGGAACTAACCGGCGTCACCCTGCACTGGATGACCGCCCGGGCCGACGCCGGGGATATCGTCGGGCAGCGGGCCGTGGCGATAGATTTTGACGATACGGCCTTTACCCTGTATGGTAAGCTCTGCCAGGAGGCTGCGCTCCTCCTCGACGAGGTGCTGCCCCTGATCCGGTCGGGACGGACCCCCCGGACCCAACAGGACAACACCCGGGCCACCTATTTCGGCGGGCGGAAGCCGGCGGACGGGCGTATCGACTGGAACCGTCCGGCCCGGCGGATCTACGACCTCATCCGGGCGGTCGCCGATCCCTATCCCGGGGCCTTCACCTTCCTGCCCGACGGGACGAAGATGCTTATCTGGTGGGGCCTGCCCGAACCGGAAACGGCGCCGGGAGCGAGCGGACCGGAAGCGCCGGAAACGATGCCGTTGGGACACCGGGAAAAAACCGTTCCCCGGGGAGGGAAGGCGGACAATCCGCCCGGAGCGGGCGGCGACGGAGGGAGGGGCATTTTCGTCCCGTCCTCCGGCAGCGGGGAACGGGATGCTCCGGTCGGGGCAGGGGACGCCGGCGACCCGCCGCCGGGAATGGTAATTGTCGATGACCGCCGGAAGGTGTATGTGGCGGCCGGAACGGGACGCCTCCGCCTCCTCCACATCGAGATCGCCGGAATAAAAATGAGAGACGGGGAGATATGGCAATATTTCCGAGATCTGGGCGGTGAAACCGTCCTGAGGTGAGCCGTCGGGACAATAAGCAACCATGGGAGTCATGAGCATATGAAGATATTGATTTTAGGGGTAAACGGATTTATCGGCCACCATCTGACCAACCGCATCCTGGAGACTACGGACTGGCGGGTTTACGGCATGGATTTAAGCGACGACCGCCTTGACCGCGCCCTGTGCAACCCCCGCTTCCAGTTTCTCGAGGGCGATATAGCCATCAACAGGGAGTGGATCGAATACCATGTGAAGAAGTGCGACGTCGTCATGCCCCTGGTGGCCATCGCCACGCCGAAGCTCTACGTGGAGGACCCCATCGGGGTTTACAATCTCGATTTCGAGATGAACCTCAATGTCATCAAGCAGTGCGTCAAATACCGCAAGCGGGTGGTTTTCCCATCCACGTCCGAGGTTTACGGGGCCTGCCCCGATCCCGAATTCAGCGAGGACGAGAGCTATCTTGTGGTGGGACCCATCCAGAAGGAACGGTGGATTTATTCCTGCTGCAAGCAGCTCCTCGACCGGGTGATCTACGCCTACGGCACGCGGGGACACCTGGCATTCACCCTTTTCCGCCCCTTCAACTGGATCGGTCCCCGTCTCGATTCCCTCTATGCAGCCAAGGAAGGCAGCTCCCGGGTTGTCACCCAGTTTATCGCCGAACTGCTCATGAGGCGGCCCATCACCCTGGTGGACGGGGGACATCAGAAACGCTGCTTCACCTATGTCGATGACGGGATCGCCGCCCTGATGAAAATATTGGAAAACAGGGACGACCGATGCCGGAACGAGATCATCAACATCGGCAACCCCGCCAATGAATGCTCCGTTACGGAACTGGCGCACCTGATGAAAAAGATCTTCATGGACCATCCCGACCACCGGCGGGACGGGGAATATTCGGAAATCATCGAAGTGGCGGCGGCGGAATACTACGGGAAGGGCTATCAGGACATATATACCCGCAAACCGAGTATCGCCAAGGCCCGGAAGCTCCTGTCCTGGGAACCGGCGATCGACCTCGAAACCTCCCTGACCAAGACCATCTACTCCTTCCTGGAAGAAAATGAAACGCATCCTGGGACTGAAGATCGATGTTGACACCTACGAGGGGATGAAAAAGGGGGTCCCCCGCCTCCTGGAGAGCCTGGCGGCCCTAAAGGTCAAGGGGACCTTCTACCTCAGCATGGGTCCCGACGCCTCGGGGCTGGCGATCCTTCAACTCCTGAAAAATCCCCGTTTCCTGAAGAAGATGCTGAAAAGCAACGCCCCGGCCCTCTACGGCATCAAGACGGCCCTGTATGGAACGCTCCTGCCGTCTCCCCTCATCGCCCTCTCTTTTCCGGATATTGTGACGGGTATAATCGCCGCCGGCCATGAGGTCCAGTTTCATGCCTGGGACCACCGGCGCTGGCAGGACAGCCTTTCCCGCCGCTCCGAAGGGTGGATCAGGGCATGGTTCGACAAGGGATTGCGGGCTTTCAGGGATGTGACGGGTAGATCGGCAACCTCCTTCGGCGCTCCCGCCTGGCTTATCGACGACCGAGCCCTGCGGATTGCCGGCGGGCATGGCTTCTCGTACCTGAGCTGCACCCGGGCCAGTGAGCCCTTCCTCCACGAATTGATCGGCGTTCCCGAGATTCCTTCCGACCTGCCCTGTTTCGAGGAACTGGGTATAACGGCGGCGGGGGAGGAAATTATTTTGCGACTGAAAGGGGGCGGCATCCATGTCCTCCCCGTCCACGCCGAGGTGGAGGGGGGAGCATGGAATCAGCCGTTTCTTGATCTCATGGGAATAATTCGGGGGATGGATTGCGAGGTGCGGACCCTGGGGGAAATATCCGCGGACTTGGCTCCCCAAGGCCTGCCCAGGCGAAAATACGAGTTGGCCTTCCTAACCGGCCGGGCCGCCCCCTGCGCGGTGTGACATCAATCCGTCCGGGAAATCGTTCCTTACGGCAAATTATTTAAAGCGGATCAAGGAGATGTCCCCGCTGATACAGTCCGGGGGAACAACTTCCGCAACCGTGTCAGCCGGTCTTTTTCTGCCGTTTGGCTTCTTTTTTCTCCTTCAGTGTTTTGGATGGTTTCTTTTTGGTTTCTTTCTTGACGTCTTTGTCCTTGCCCATGGTTTTTCCTCCGTTGCGGTGGCCTGATTGTTTTTCTCTGCATACCGGAAGGGGATTTTTTTCTCAACCAGAATTTGTTTTTGCCGCTCCCGGCCGGAGGCCGTTTTTTCCACGAATATACGACGGCCGCTGAAGGGGTTTCGTTCCGTGCAATACATGAGCGTGGAAATAGTGGCGGGGGTGGGGGTGAAGATCTGGACCTGATCGGCGGGGGCATGAAACTCCCGACGGGTGAAGCGACGGAGCCCTTCCATATCGTCCTGGGTACAGCCGGGATGGGCGGCGATGAAGTAGCAGGAGAGAAATTGCCTCTTCCCCGCCTGGGCGGTGAGGCGGTAAAAGTGGTCGCGGAAGGAGAGAAAGGGCTCGATGCGCGGTTTCCCCATATAACGGAGGACCCGTTCCACGGAGTGTTCCGGGGCGACCTTGAGTTGACCGGAGACGTGGCGGTTGACTACGTCGCGAAGATAGGGGAGGCCCTCCTTCCCGTCGGCCAGGAGGAGGTCGTAGCGAATGCCCGAGGCGATGATGGCCTGTTTCACCCCGGGCAGCGCGGCGAGTTTCCGGAGGAGGACGCGCTGGGGGCCGTGATCGGGACGGAGGTTTTCACAGACGGCGGGATGGAGGCACCGCCGTTCCGTGCAGGCCCCGAGGCGGAGTTTCCGCCGGCATTCGATGCCGTACATGTTTGCCGTAGGTCCCCCGATGTCGTGAATATAACCCTTGAAATCGGACCGGGAGGCGATGATCGACCCTTCCCGGATTATCGACGCCTCGCTCCGGGAACTTACGGTGCGCCCCTCATGGACGGCGATGGCGCAGAAGTTACATTCCCCGTAGCAGCCGCGATGGGTGGGGATGGAGAAACGGATCGTCTCCAGTGCCCGGACGTCACCGGCCCGGCCGTGGCAGGGATGGGCGTCCCTCGCGTAATCCAGGTCATGGACCTCGTCCATTTCCTTCTGGGTAAGGGGCGCCGCCGGGGGATTGTGGATAAGCCAGCGGTTACCGTGGCGCTGGCTGAGGCCCCGGGCGGTTTTCATGTCCTGGTTTCGGTAAAAGGCGAGGAACATCCCGGTAAAAGCCTCCGGACTCGCCGCCGCTTCCTCCCAGGAAGGGATTTCCAGAAACCCCTCATTTTTTTCCGCCGCGGCATAACATAGGCCCGGGAGATCCGTCACCTCCCCATCTTGACGAAGGCGTCCGGCAAGATCCCGGACCGTCCTTTCCCCCATGCCGTAAACGAGGTAATCCGCCTTGGCATCGAATAGAATGGATCGCCGCACCTGGTTGGACCAGAAGTCATAGTGGGCGATGCGCCGGAGGCTGGCCTCGATGCCTCCCAGGATGATGGGTTTCGTGTTCCGGAAATGGCGGCGGATCAGATTGGCGTAAGCGATGACGGCCCGGTCGGGACGGCGGTTATTGATCCCCCCGGCGGTAAAGTCATCGGAACGGCGCCTTTTGCCGGCGGCGGTGCGGTTGGCCACCATGGAGTCGATACACCCCCCCGTCACCCCCCAGAAGAGGAGCGGTTCCCCGAAGCGGCCGATGTCGGCGCCGGAGCCGACATCCGGCTGGGGGATGATGCCGACGCGGTAGCCGGAGGCGAGGAGGAACTTGCCGATCACGGCGACGCCCACATATGGGCTGTCCACGTAACTGTCTCCCGTTACCAGGATGACGTCGAGGGCTCTCCAGCCGCGGGCGCGGACCTCTTCCGGGGAGACGGGTAAAAACACGGGGTGACGCTTTCCTTTCCTGTCGCTCGATTCTGACCGGCCGGCGGATCTCCGGCCCCTGTTGTTCCGGACCGGGGGGCCGAGCCGGGACGGCGGACCGGCGGAGCCCTTTAGAGAGCGCCGTGCGCTGGCCCCACCGGGTGGGTGCCGTTATCTCGGTTGAGAACTATACGGGGAACCCGCCGGGCTGTCAAGCGGGGCAGGAAGGCGGGCAGGGCGGATCTGTTCTCTTTGGAATCGATGTTGAATCGACGGTTTACCGTAACGGTCACGGGAGTGGATTACCGACTGCGACGGAGCCCCATAATTTTACGGGAAGTAATAAAGCCGTCACAGGAGGGCGGGAGGCGGCGGCCGCAAGGCGCCGCCTCCCGGGGAGGAGGATGGAAAATGTTGTTTACATTCCGGGGATGCTGGTAAAGACGCCGTGGGGATCGACCTGGCTCCTGAGGATTGCCAGGACCTCCGGGGGCGGCGCCGTGGTGACGGGTATTTCGCCCTCCGGCCGCAGCAGTTCAAAGCCGGTGCAAAGCTGAGCCAGCTCGAAGTTGACGCCGGGCTGGAGGGATTGTACCCGCATGCGCTTGCTCTCTTCCTCGAAATCGAAGACGCCGGCATTGGTGACGACGGCGATGGGGCCGTTGCCCAGGAGCCCCGCCTCCCGGCGGGAAGCGCCGCCGGTAAGGTGCCCCACGCTGGTGATGAAATCCACCCGGGCGGGAAACTTATCCGGGGTGTGCAGGCCGACGAGGATCATGTTTTCCGCCAGCGAGGTGAGATCGTTGTTGCCTCCCGAGCCGGTGAGGCGCACCTTGGGCTGGAGAAAATCGTCCCCGATCAGATGGGTGTTCACATTGCCGTACATATCCACCTGGGCGAACCCGAGGAAGGCGATGTCCACGAAGCCGTTATAGACCTGGGCGAAGGAGTAGGCCATCTCCTGGATTAGGGCGGCCTTGCGCCAGGTGAAGGGACAGCCGACGGACCAGGGCATGTCCCCGGGGATGGGGTTCAGCCCCCCGGATTCATAGACCATGGTGATGTGGGGGGCATGGGTCTTCTTGGCCAGGATGGCCGCCACCATGGGCAGACCGGTCCCGACATATACCACCTGATGATCCCGGATCTGGAGGGAAAGGATATAGGCCAGCATTTCCAGGGGGTTCAATGGTTTATCGTTTTTCATCGTTTGCTTCCTCCCTTAGTAATAGACGCCGGGGTCTTTCCTGAGCGTGTAGGGTTCGTAGGAAAAATCGAATCCTACGTCTTCGTTGTCATATTCGGCGGCCTTGGTAAGCCGGCGGGATTTGGCTATCCATCTGGCGCCGCCCAGCTTTTCCACGAAGTCGAACTGATCCTTGCAGTCCAAAACCCAGTACTGTATGAATTCCTGAAGGTTTTCGTCGTTCAGGGTCCCGTAGCGGAGAAACTTTTCCCACCACTGGCGGGACCAGTAATAGTAACCGGGCATGTTGCCGGGAACGGCCCCAAAGGGCAGCTCCACCACGGCGTCCACGTTCATGAAGGGGATCACCACCCCCTTGTTGTTATAGCGCAGGTCTATTTCCGGGACGATCTCCTCGGCGGTGATGATGAGCTTCCTGGCGGCGGCGGCGATGGCGATATCGTTGACCGCGGGGCCGTAGATCCGGGCATTGCCGCACTTGTCGCACTGCTGGACGTGAATGACCGAGACGTCGGGGTAAAGGGCGGGGATAAAGACCACCGGATCGGGATCGGAGCGCATGGGGTTCTGCGTCACCCGCACGTAGGGGTTGTAGCGGATGATGTCGGAGCCCAGCATCTGCTTGCTGAAGATCCCCGGCGCCCCCAACTGGGCGGCCTTGAAACCCTGGGCCATGGCGCCGTGACTCCACTCGGAGAGGATCTTGACCTTGCCGTTTTTCAACTGGCGGGAATAATTGCGGTCCGTACCCCGCATCTCAGCTCCTATATAGGAGTTGTGGGAATAGGCGCAGACCCCGAAGTTGATCATGTAGCTCTGATTGGTGTTGGGAGAACCGATGAAGTGCAGCCCCTTCTTGCCCTGGCGGATCATCTCGAAATAGGCCTGGTGGCAGGTGCGGACGTAGGCGAAGCCGGTGTCGGTGGCGATATCCCCGTCCTGTACGAACTCCGCCACGGCCTCGGACAGCGTCATCCGTTTATCCCGCTGGGAGTGATCCTTTTTCAGGTGGGCCGCCCGGGCGGAGGAAAAATCGACCAGCCGATCCAGGACGGAGGTGTCTGCGATCTTCAGGTTCGCCAGTGCGTCCTGATTGTATGCGAATGCAGCCATAATGGACCCCTTTCTTTTCATCTATGGGCGGACGGCCTGGTGGAGCCGGTCCGTCCGTTCGAGTAGATAATAATGGGAGATCCAATGGTTACCAATCCGCCTCCGTCCGAATTTTCCATCCATCTTTGTCTGATGGCGGCGGAGGGGAAAAGAGCGTCACGAGGCGTTCCCAAAGTTCTGAAACCCCGATGGCTTACCGGAGGAAGGAGTTTTTCAGCTATTAATCCGCTTCATAAGCCAGGCCATGTTGTTTCCCAGGTCCCGCATGGTCTGCATGCCCTCTTCGTCTTTGCGGACGTCGCCGATATCCCGGCCCAATGCCATGCTCCAGTAAGTGGAACCGGGCATGATCATCTGCATGTAATGAAGAAAGAGGTTCATGCCGCTGAAGGCGGGTATGGCCCCGGCCCGGCGGACGGCGACGACGGCGGCCCCGACCTTACGCTTGAACATGTAGTCGTTGGCCCGGGCTACAAAGCCGCACCGCTCGATGAAGGCCCGCATGTTCGCCGTGACGTCGGAGAAATAGGTGGGCGACCCGAGGAGGATGCCTTCCGCCGCAAGCATCTTGTCGATCACCTCGTTCAGCATGTCCGTCTCCACGGAACAGTGCTTGTTCTTGTTCTTGAAACACTTGTAACAGGCCCGGCACCCCGGCAGGGCGATGCCGCCCATCTGGATGAGTTCCGTCTCCATCCCTTCCCGCTGGAGTTCTTCCAGGACCGTATTGAGCAAAATGGCGGTGTTCCCGTTTTTCCTGGCGCTGCCGTTGAGAGCGACTACCTTCATGATCTTCTTTCCTCCTGTTTGTTAGATTGTATTATGATATTGTTTCTTTTGTTTTTGCCCGCCGGACTTCAAAGGCCGTTGGGCCGGCCGGTCAACTGTCCGCAGGCGGCGAGGATGTCGCTGCCCCGGCTGGCGCGGATGATGCTCGTGTAATGATGCCGCAGCAGCATCTGCTGAAAGGCCGCTACGGCCTCCGGGGAGGGGGCCCGGAATTCCGTGCCGGGGAATTCGTTGAAGACGATGAGGTTCAGCTTGCAGTGGAGATTATTCAGGAGGCGGGCCACCTTTTCCGCATCCGCCGGGCTGTCGTTGACGCCGGCCATGAGGATGTACTCGAAGGTGAGCATCCGGCGCCCCGGCATGGGATAGTCCCGGCAGGCCTTGAGCAGCGTCTCCAGGGGGTAGCGAAGGTTCACCGGCATGAGATAGTCCCGCCGTTCGTTGTCCGGGGCGTTGAGGGAAATCGCCAGGTTCACGCAGATGTCCCGGCCGAGGCGTACGATTTGGGGCGCCAGGCCACAGGTGGAGATCGTTACCTTGCGGTTCGACAATCCCATCCCCGCGTCGTCGGTCATGATCCGCACCGCCTTGACGGTATGGTCGTAGTTGGCCAGGGGCTCCCCCATCCCCATGAGGACGACGTTTTTCACGTCGGGGCCTTCGGGGGTCTGAAACTTCAGGGCCGTCAACTGGCCGGTGATCTCTCCGGGGGTTAGTTGGCGCTGGAAGCCCAGGGACCCGGTGAAGCAGAAACGACAGCCCATGGCGCAGCCAGCCTGGGTGGAGAGGCAGGCCGTCCAGTGATTCCGTCCGGGGATGAGGACGCTTTCGATGTGGAGGCCGTCCCGGAGGTGGAAGAGGACCTTCTTCGTGCCGTCCGCCGCCGTTTGGATCTTCGCGATTTCCGGGCCGTCGAGGCGGGCGGTATCCTCCAGATGCCCCCGGAGTTCCCGGGAAAGGGTGGTCATTTCCCCGAAAGAGGCGACATTGAACCGGTAGAGCCACTTCATGAGCTGCCGGGCCCGGTATTTTTCCTTCCCCAGATGGGCGATGAAATCTTCGATTTCCCCCGGCGACAGATCCCGGATGTTGATCTTGTCCATCAACGAAGCTTCTCTTTTAGGTGAGCGGCGACGGCCTCGATAAAGGTCCGGGTTGAGACCTTGCGGTTGTGGGGAGCGGGCTCCGCCACCGCGAGGATGTCTCCGGTCATGATCCCCGCCTCCACCGTTTTTAGGGCCGCGGCTTCAATCTGATCGGCAAAGGACGTCACCTCCGGGGTTCCGTCCAGCTCGCCGCGCTTCCGCAGCGCCCCCGTCCAGGCGAAGATCAGGGCCATGGAATTCGTCGAGGTCTCCCTGCCCTCCAGGTGCTGGTAGTAGTGTTTCTGCACCGTCCCGTGGGCGGCTTCGTATTCGAAGTAGCCCCGGGGCGAGACGAGGACGGAGGTCATCATGGCGAGGCTGCCGTTGGCGGCGGCGATCATGTCCGACATGACGTCGCCGTCGTAGTTCTTCAGCGCCCAGAGGATGCCTCCCTCGGACCGGACGATCCGGGCCACGGCGTCGTCGATGAGGGTAAAAAAATATTCGATTCCCGCCGCCGCGAACTTTTCCCGCCAGCGGGCGGCGAATTCCGCGTCGAAGATCGCCCGGAAACGGGCGTCGTAGGTCTTGGAGATGGTGTCCTTGGTGCTGAACCAGAGGTCCACTTTCCGGTCCAGGGCGTAGGTGAAGCAGGCCGCGGCGAAGCCGGCGATGGAGGCGTCGGTGTTGTGGATGCCCTGGATGATGCCCGGGCCGGTGAAATCGTGGATGGTGTTGCTCAGGACCGGGCCGCCGTCCGCGGGGGTGAAGACGATCTCCGCCCGGCCCGCCCCGGGGATGCGGAGTTCGGCGTTGCTGTAAACATCGCCGTAGGCGTGCCTGCCGATGATGATGGGCCGCTTCCAGGTCGTGACGAAGGGATGGATGTTTTTCGCGAAGATGGGGGTGCGGAAGACCGTTCCGTCGAGAAGGGCGCGGATGGTCCCGTTCGGGCTCTTCCACTGTTCCTTCAGGTTGTATTCCCGGACCCGGTCCTCCGTGGGGGTGATGGTGGCGCACTTGACCCCCACGCCGTATTTCATGATCGCCCGGGCGGCATCGACTGTTACCCGGTCATTCGTTTCATCCCGATGTTTGATGTGGAGATCGTAATAATCCAACTCGACGTCCAGATAGGGCAGGATGAGGAGCTCCTTGACGAATTGCCACATGATCCGGGTCATCTCGTCGCCGTCCATTTCCACCAGCGGGGTCTTGACGATTATTTTACTTTTTTTGTTCATTAGTTATAGCTCCAATGTTATTTGCCGGTTACCGGGCGCGCAGGGCGCCGCCGGACAGGACGAGTGTCAGTTGCCGGTCCGTCAGCTCGTAAGCGGCGGGGAGAGCCCCCCCCCTGGTGATATTGTCGATCCTTAACGGCCGGCGCTCCGCAAGGACCGTCCTGATGTCCGAGATCCCGAGACGGTCGCCGGCCTGGAGAAGCTCGTAATCGCCTTCGTTTTCAAAAATCAGGGGTAGAATGCCGAAGTTGATGAGGTTGGCCGCATGGATCCGCTCGAATGATTTTGCCAGGACGACCTTGACGCCCAGGTACATGGGACAGAGGGCGGCGTGTTCCCGGGACGATCCCTGACCGTAGGAGTGGCCGGCGACGATGATATTCTGCCGGCCTTCGTCGCGAATCCGCAGGGCCCGGGCGGGAAAATCACGGTCCAGGATCTCGAAGACATAGCGGGCGTATTTGGGGATGTTGGAGCGGTACTTCATCCGGGCCCCGGCGGGGATGATGTGATCCGTGGTGATCTTGTCGCCCACCTTTATCGCCACCTCGCCGTCGATGCGGGCGGGCAGGGGATTATTGTCGGGAGGGTCGCCTATATTGGGGCCCCGGATGATTTCCACGCCGGCCCGGTCCTCTGGAGGCAGGGGGCGGATGATCATGTTGTCGTCCAGATGAAATTTCCGTGGCTGGGGGATAAAGGGGAGGGCAATCCCCAGTTGACGGGGATCCGTGAGCCGTCCCTTGAGGGCGGAGGCCGCGGCGGTTTCCGGACTGACCAGATAGATGTCCGCATCCCTGGTTCCGGAGCGGCCGTAGAAATTACGGTTGGACGTGCGGAGCGAAACGGCTCCGGAGGGTGGACTCTGGCTGTTGCCGATACAGAAGCCGCAGGCGTTTTCCATGAGCCGGGCGCCGGCGCCGAGGATATGGGCGAGATAGCCGTTCCGGGTGATATTTTCCAGAACCTGGCGGGAACCAGGGGCGACGATGAGGCTGACTTCGGGATGGACGGTTTTGCCCTTCAGAATCTCCGCAACGGTGGCCAGGTCTTTGTACGACGAATTGGTGCAGCTCCCGATGCATACCTGCCGGATGGCGAGCGGCCCTATTTCCCGAACCGGGCTAATACGGTCGGGGCTGTGAGGCCGGGCGGCCAGCGGCTCCAGGCGGGAGAGGTCGATGATTGCCTCCCCCTCATAGACGGCGTCGGAGTCGGCGTGGAGTGGCATCCAATCCTTGGCGCGTCCCTGTGCCGAAAGGAAACGCCGGGTCATGTCGTCGCTGGGGAATATCGAGGTGGTCACCCCGCATTCCGCGCCCATGTTGGCGATGGTGGCCCGTTCCGGGACCGTTAGGGACGCCAGCCCGCTGCCGCCGTATTCAAAGATCCGCCCCACGTTGCCTTTGGTCGTGAAGATGCTGAGGATCTCGAGGATGATGTCTTTGGCCGCGACCCAGGGTGGAAGCTTGCCCTGGATCTCGATCCGGAATATCTTGGGTACGGGAAGATAAAAGGGACTTCCGGCCATGGCCAGGGCTACGTCCAGACCGCCGGCCCCGACCGCCAGCATGGCCAGCGCCCCGGCGGTCGGGGTGTGGCTGTCGGAACCGATCAGGGTCTTTCCCGGGATGCCGAAGCGTTCCAGATGGACCTGATGGCAGATCCCGTTGCCCGGCCGGGAGAGGTGAAGCCCGAACCGTCCGGCGACGCTCTGGAGATAGCGGTGGTCGTCGGCATTTTCGTAGCCGATCTGAATCGTGTTGTGATCGATGTAACTCACCGACAACTCGGTGCTGATTTCCGGGAGACCCATGGCCTCGAACTGCAGATAGGCCATGGTCCCCGTGGCGTCCTGGGTGAGGGTCTGATCAATGCGGATGCCGATCTCCCCGCCAGGGCCTTCGGGATCGGTTTCCCGATGGGTTTCGATAATCTTTTCAGCGATGGTTTTTCCCATAATCATGAATTGTTGGCCTTCCCGCGGCCAATAATGAAAAGGGCACGGCGTTGAACGGCCGTGCCCGCATTTATCATGGATCGTTAAATATCCTTCTTTAATCCTTGGCGGCAAGGACGATGGCGATTCTCCGGTTCTTCTGTCTCCCTTCCGGGGTGCTATTATCCGCGATGGGTTTGTATTCCCCGCAGGCTACGGCCTTCAGCAGCTCGGGGCTGATGCCCTGCTGCTGAAGGTATCTGGCGACATTGATGGCCCGGGCGGCGGAGAGCTCCCAGTTTGTGGGATAGACCTGCGCCAGGGAACCGCGGATCTGGACGTTGTCGGTATGTCCCTCCACGATGATCGCTTTATCCTTGAGATTCTTGAGGATGTCCACCACCCGCTTCAACACCTCCAGGCCTTCCTTCTTCACCCTGGCGTCCCCGGAGGCAAAGAGGATCTTGTCCACCACATCCACGGTCAATTTCCCCTTCAGTTCCGTAATGGTGATCTGACCTTTGGCGATTTCTCCCTTCATCTCCCGGAGCAGATCCCGGTAGGTATCACTCTCTTTCTGGATGATCTCCTCTTTCTTCTGCAGGGAGGCCACCGATTCCTTCAGCTTGACATTTTCGATCTGCAGATCCGCGACTTTCTGCCGGGCGGCGTTTTCCTCCGTTTTCAGCACCTTCTCCAGTTCCGTGCGCTGGGCGAGGAGTTTTTCCTTTTCCAGGTTGCAGGTCTTCAGTTCCTGCGTCCGGGCCTCGGCCTCCGCCACCTTTTTCAGGTAGTCGCTCTTCGCCACGCAACCGCTCATAAACGCGGAGGCCAGCAGGGCGATAAGGGCCAGGTAAAGAGTTTTATTCATGATTTTCCCTCTTCATATCACTGATCAGATGTCGTTGTCCTCTTCCAGGGACTTTAGCCGCACCGCCTTTATGAAGCGCTTGTTGTAATAGGGTTTGTCCAGGCTGTCGATCCGGACATGGCGGTCCTTCTTTCCCGACGAGGCGTGAACGAACTGGTTGTTGCCGATATAGATGCCTACATGTCCGAAGGCCCGCCGGGTATTGAAAAAAACCAAATCGCCTTCGGCGAGTTCACCCTTGGCGACCTTCATCCCTACGTGGGCCTGCTCCCTCGCCGTCCGCGGCAGATTGACATCGAAAAATTCATACATCTTCTTCACGAATCCGGAACAGTCCAGGCCCTTCACACTGGAGCCGCCCAGCCGGTAGGGGGCGCCCAGAAATCCCTTGGCGACCTTGACCAGGAGGTTGCGTTCCTCTGGATCTTTCCACTTCCCCAAGGTGTTTTCCGAATAGCGGATTTCGTTTTCCAACTCCGCTATTTCTTCCGTCGGGGCCATTTCATCGGTGAGCAGATCCTCTTCCGCATCCGCCGGGTCGTTCCGGGTCGGCTCCGCCTTCCTGACCTTCGATCCCGGACCGGCGGCGGTCGCTTTAGCCAGCGCCAGTTTCTGGCCGTTTATCAACTTGTTGCCCTTAAGATGATTCAGCTTTTTTAGTTCGGCAACGGTAAGACCCGATTTCCTGGCGATACCGCTTAGGGTGTCGCCCTTTTTCACGACGTAAAGGCGATCGGTTTTTTGCGGATTCGTTTTTGAACTTTTGGCGAGCTTCTGGGAACTCTTGGCGGGGATGACAATCAGCTTCCCGGCCTTGATGCGGTTGCCGTCGAGACCATTGGCGTCTCTGATGCTCTGGTTCGTAACCCCGTATTTCTTGGCGATCCGGGCAAGGCTGTCGCCTTTTTTTACCCGGTATTGCTGATCGGCAAATCCATCGGCGCCGAAAAGCAAGGAAAAGAACAGGACACTCAGTCCCATCCACAGGAAAATCCGCCGTTCCATCATGAGTACCTCCTCATTGTTATTCGGGGGTCGCCCCATTTATTAACGGTGCACAGATTTTGACGATGGATGACAAACTGTACACGAGAAACGATTTGCTCTCTTACAAAAAAAAGCCCGTCAAGTCAAAATATTTTTTGCTATGCAAGCTGCAGCGCTTGTAAAAAAGGTCAAACAGCCTTTGCACAGATTTTATTCTAATAACTACTTCAACTTACGGAACGATATTTGGTGGGATCGGACTATATTTTTACGCTATGCCCAAAATTAATGCTCCCCGCGAACAACCCTCATGCTCCAGAGAGCGTCGCAGGGCAGGAAGAAACGTTCGTCCTTTTATCCCCCGGAAAGAATGCGTCCAATATCTTGAAAAATCTCATGTTATGATTTATGAAGTGGCATGGGAAAAAAACTGTTCATCCTGACCGCAATAATGTTTATCGGCGGAATGTTGCTAAATATCGGATACTACTTCCTGTTTCCCGATGTTGCCGCCCTGGCCAAAAAGAATCCGGCCAAGACCGCCTTCATGGAATACCGGGAGCGGGAATGGCAGCGGGAAGGGAAAAATAAAAAGATCAAGCAGCGCTGGGTTTCCCTGAGCCGGATATCGCCTTATGTGATCAAGGCGGTGATCATTGCCGAAGACGACAAATTCTGGGGCCATGAGGGATTCGATTTCGAGGCCATGCAGAAAGCCCTGGAAAAGGATATCCAACAGGGAAAGTTCAAAGCCGGAGGAAGCACCATCAGCCAGCAGCTTGCCAAGAACCTGTACCTTTCCCCCTCCAAGAATCCCATCCGGAAGCTAAAGGAGGCGATCCTGACCTGGCGGATCGAGAAGCGCCTGTCCAAAAAGCGCATCATTGAATTGTATCTGAATGTCGCCGAGTGGGGTGACGGGGTCTTCGGCATCGAAATGGCTGCCCGCACCCACTTCGGAAAATCCGCCACGGATCTCGGCGCCCAGGAGGCCGCCCGCCTTGCGGCCGTGCTTCCCAACCCGCGAAAGTTCAATCCCACGGGCGCCTCCCATTATGTCGTGTCGCGGTCCGAGCGGATCTACAGGATTATGATCAAAAGAGGGATCGTCATCCCGGAATACGAAGACGTCATGAAGGAACAGTCGGATTTGGGATTGATGCTAAAAAACGATGATCCGGAGGCCATGAAAAAACTGGAGCAAAAAGTGGAGGAATGGAAAAAGGAGGGCGCCGATGCCACCGGCGGGACCCCAGCGGCCACACCGGCGCCGGGGAACCAAAACGGGGAGGGTGATAGGGATTGACACGTTAATTGTCTAATGTTACAAGCGCCGATAATGATACCTTCGGCGAAGGAGAGAACATGGCAGATATCTACAAGGCCGTAAAACTGACGGACAAGGTTTACTGGGTAGGGGCCATTGACTGGACCATAAGGGATTTTCACGGCTATACCACCCATCGGGGCAGTACCTACAATGCCTATCTGATTCTTGCCGACAAGATCACCCTGGTGGACACCGTCAAGGCCCCTTTCCGGGAGGAATTGATCAGCCGTATCGCCTCCGTGGTCGATCCCAGGGATATCAAGATAATCGTTTCCAACCACTCGGAGATGGACCATACCGGATGTCTTTACGATCTCATCGATCTCGTCCGGCCCGATCAGGTCGTGGCCTCAACCATGGGGACCAAGACCCTGGGCGATATCTACCACCGGGACCGGATAATCACCCCGATCAAGGATGGGGGGGAATTGAGTCTGGGAAACATGAGCCTCCGCTTTATGGAGACCCGGATGCTCCATTGGCCGGACAGCATGTTCAGCTATCTCCCTGAAGAGGAGATCCTTTTCTCCCATGACGCCTTTGGGATGCACCTGGCGACGGCCGAGCGCTTCGACGACGAGATCGATCCCGCCATCCTCGATTATGAAGGGGCCACCTATTTTGCCAACATCATCCTCCCCTATGCCCCGCTGGTCACGAGGCTTCTGAGCCGTGTGGGCTCTTCCGGGATGACCTTCAAGTTCATCGCCCCGGATCACGGGCCGATCTGGCGCCGGGATATCCCGGGGGTCATTGCCAACTACGGACGGTGGGCGGCCCAAAAACCCACGATGAAAAGCGTGGTGGTTTACGGTACCATGTGGCACAGCACGGAACGGATGGCCCGGGCCATCTGCGAGGGCCTCGCCGCCGCCGGAGCGGCGGCCAAATGCATGTCCATGGATGTTTTCCATCGCAGCGACGTGGCCTACGAGGCCCTGGATGCCGGCGCCCTGATCGTGGGCTCTTCGACCCTCAACAACAATATGCTGCCCCAGGTCGCCGATGTGTTGACCTATCTGAAGGGCCTCCGTCCGGCCAACATTCTTGGCGCGGCCTTCGGATCGTACGGATGGAGCGGCGAGGCGGCGGTACATATAGCGGACATCCTGAAGGAGATGAAGGCCGCGCCTGTGGCGGAGCCTCTGAAGGTTCAACACGTGCCCACGGATGACGACCTGCGAAAGTGTTATGCCCTGGGAGAGGAGATTGCCCGAAAGTTGAAAGAGAATAAGGAGGATGCATGAAAAAGACCAAAGGATCGATTGTCGTCATATCGGCATTGTTCTTGCTGATTGCCGGGACCTTCGCCGCCCATGGGGAAACTTATGTTCCCCAAAAGGCAGTCGGCGCCGGCGCGAACTGGGGTAACGGCAAGGTCTATTTCTTCAGGGGCGATCAATACGTGCGTTATTCCGCCCGTCCTGACCTGGAAGAGGACCTCATGGGCTACCGGGCTGACCCCGGCTATCCGAAAGCCATCGATGGAACCAATTGGCCGGGAATGATCTGGAAGAATATCGATGCCGTGGTCAACATGGGCAACGGCAAGGCCTGCTTTTTCAAGGGCGGGGAATTCATCCGCTATGACATGAAGACCGACCGGGCCGATCCGGGCTTTCCCCAGGCCATCAACGAGCAAACCTGGCCGGGGTTGCCATGGACCGAGGGTATCGATGCCGCGGTGTACTGGGGCAACGGCAAGATCTTTTTCTTCAAGGGGAGTCAGTATCTGCGCTATGATGTAGAGAAAAACCGTGCCGATTCGGGGTATCCCAAGCCTATCGACAACAGGAACTGGCCGGGATTGATCTGGACCAGCGGTATCGACGAAGTCATCGACTGGGGCAACGGCAAGGCATATTTCTTTAAGGATTATGAATATATCCGCTATGATGTCAAGGAGGACCGGGCCGATCCAGGTTATCCGAAACCGGTGAGTCGTCAGACCTGGCCGGGTTTGGTGAACTGGTGACGGCGGCGGGATCGGGAATTCATGTCCCAACAATTGTGATCCGCACCCAAAACGGGCCCGGAAACATTTGCCTCCTGACATCTGCAGCCTCATCAAATAAGGGAGAAAAATGCTCATGAAAAAATATGTATGCGACGTCTGCGGTTACGTCTATGACCCGGCGGTGGGAGATGAAGAGGGGGGCATAGCCCCGGGTACGGCATTCGAAGATCTTCCCGAGGACTGGATCTGTCCGATTTGCGGGTCCGGCAAGGACGAATTTTCTCCGGAGTAGCGTCCCAAGGGTAATTATGATGCGTCCGTAAAAAGTCGCAAACCCCTCTACCCTTCAAGGGGAGGGCCGGGGTGGGGATGGGCAAAATACGGATTTTATTCCCTAAAATCAATCACAACATATTTTCATGCTTCGTGACTCCCCACGGGGCAGGAAAGTTTTTTACGGGGACATTGGTTTTGAAGCCTGTTTAACCACGTACACGAGGAGTTGCCAAGATGGATGAACTGAAAGCGGCCCTATATCAGGCCTATGTGGGGGAAGCGAAGGCGGCCCTGCGTCTGAAGGTATTTGCGGACAAGGCGGACAAGGAAGGATACCCCCAGATCGCCAAATTGTTTCGCGTCATCTCCTTTTCCGAGGAGATCCACGGCACCCGGGCCCTCAAGCTGCTCAGGGAAGTGAAATCGACGGAGGAAAATCTGGCGGCCAGCTTTGAGTCGGAACAGAAGGTGGCCGGCGTCGCCTATGACGAGTTTATAAAGCTGGCTGAAAAAGCCGGCAACAAGGCGGCGGTGCTGCATTTCAGCCAGAGCCGGGATGTGGAGGAGGTCCATGCCAAGCTCTACAAAGAGGCGATGACCCATTTTTTGGAGGCCCGTGAGACGACTTATTATGTCTGCAAGGTCTGCGGATATGTCTCCGACGGCGTCCTTCCAGATGAATGTCCGTTCTGCGGCGCCAAAAAGGAGATGTTCGATCGTTTCGGATAGCGTGTTTTAGTCCGTCTCAACGGTGGACAACCCCCGGGATCGCCGTCGGGCCGGCGGCGGAATCGGCCTCTTCAGTCCACGAGGCAATCTATTCAGAGGTAATCTATTTAAATGAAGGATCTCATCGTTCGGTGGTTGATCTTGACCGTTGCCATTCTGGCCGCCGCCTATTTCATCGCGGGCATCCAGGTCCGCGGTTTCTCCAGCGCCCTTTTCGCGGCGGCGTTTCTCGGGGTCCTAAACGCCCTGTTCCGGCCCATACTCATCATCCTTACCCTGCCCGTAAACATCCTCACCCTGGGGCTGTTTACCTTTGTCATCAACGCCCTGCTCCTGAAGATGACGGCCGGCGTCATTCCCGGCTTCGATCTGCAGGGATTCTGGCCCGCCATGTTCGGGGCGCTTATCATCAGCATCGTCAACTGGCTTCTCCATCTCCTGATCTCCGATTCGGGTAAATGAAGGGCGGGAATTCGGAGCGGGTCCGGACGGCGGAGCCGGTGAAAGACCTTACGCCGGCGATGAAGCAGTACTGGGAGTTGAAGGCACGCTATCCCGACTGCATCCTCTTCTTCCGGATGGGTGATTTCTATGAGATGTTCTTTGAAGACGCCGTCGCCGCCGCCAGGATCCTGGAGATAACCCTTACTTCCCGCGGCAAGACCAAGGAGGGAAACATACCCCTCTGCGGGGTTCCCTATCACGCCGCCTCCACCTATATCGCCCGGCTGCTCGAAAAGGGATACAAGGTAGCCGTCTGCGAGCAACTCGAAGATCCGAAACAGGTCAAGGGGATCGTAAAAAGAGACGTAGTCCGGGTGGTGACGCCGGGACTGAGGTTCGATCCCGATCACCTCGATGCCCGGGAAAATAATTTTCTCGCGGGCCTCTGCCATATGGAAGGAGTCTTCGGACTGGCCTGCATGGATATTTCCACCGGTGAATTCCGGGTGATGGAGATACAGGATCGGGAGATCCTGGAAGCGGAATTGGCGGGCCTGAGTCTGCGGGAACTCATTGTCCCCGAAGGTTTCAAGGAACGACAGTCCGTCGCGACCCTGGACAAAAGCGAGGCTCCGGTGGCAGTCAATATCTTTCCCGGAGACTACTTCGATCCCGAAGCCGCCCGGAGCCTCCTGGAGAACTACTTTTCCGAAGCGGAACTTGCCGCCCTGGAGATGGGAAAACGTCCCGCCGTCGCCGGCGCCGCCGGCGCGGTCCTGCGCTACGGGGAGGAAACCCAGCGGGAACGCCTGACCCATGTGAACCGGATTCAGGAGATGACCTGGTCGCAGGCCCTCTTCCTAGACGAAACGGCAAAGAATACCCTGGAGCTGTTCCAGACCATTCAGGAACGGAAGAAGAAGGGCTCCCTGTTTTCCGTCCTCGACGAGACCGTCACCTCCCTGGGGGCCAGACGCCTGCGCTGGTGGCTCAACCACCCGCTCCGGGAGCCGGAGAAAATCAAGCGGCGGCTCGCCGCGGTGGCGGAAATCAAGGACAACCACCTGTTGCGGGAAGAACTCCGCCGGCTTCTGGGCGGTGTCTATGACCTGGAGCGACTGGGCGGACGAATCGCCATGGATGTGGCCCATGCCCGGGATCTCGTTGCCCTGAAGAAGTCTCTGCAAGCCATTCCGGGGATCAAGGAACTGCTGGCATCGCTGACTTCGCCGCTGGCAAGATCGCTGCGGGAGCGACTGGACCCCCTGCCGGCGGTGGCGGACCTCATCGAGGCGGCCATAGTCGATGATCCACCCCTGACGATCCGTGAGGGAGGGATGATCAAGGACGGCTTTGACGCTGAACTCGACGAGGCGCTGTCCCTTTCCCGCCACGGCAAACGGAACATCGCCGCCCTGGAAGACCGGGAACGACGGAAGACGGGTATAAATTCCCTCAAGGTGGGCTTCAATCAGGTATTCGGTTATTACATTGAGGTAAGCAAGGCCAACACCCACCTCGTTCCCCCCGAATATATCCGCAAGCAGACCCTGGTCAACGCCGAGCGGTATATCAACGAAGAGCTGAAGGAATATGAACAGGCGGTCCTCCATGCGGAAGAAAACAGCCGGCGCCGTGAATATGAACTGTTTTTGAGGGTTAGGGGAGACATCGCCCGGTCCATCCGGCCGATCCAGGATACGGCGGCGGCCCTGGCGGCCCTTGATGCCCTGGCCTCCCTGGCCGCCGTTGCGGAGAGCTACGGCTACTGTTGTCCTGTCGTCGATGACGGCGACGCAATCGAAATTACCGATGGCCGCCATCCCGTGGTGGAACGAATGGCCCTCTCCGAGGGATTCGTGCCCAACGACACCTGCCTTGACCTGCGGGAAAACCGTTTCCTGGTCCTGACCGGACCCAATATGGCGGGCAAATCCACCTACATCCGCCAGGTCGCCCTGGTCGTCATCATGGCTCAGATGGGGGGATTCGTCCCGGCGCAGCAGGCCAAAATCGGGGTGGTGGACCGGATCTTCACCCGCATCGGCGCCGCCGACAGCCTGGCGCGCGGGCAGAGCACCTTCATGGTGGAGATGCGGGAAATGGCGAACATCCTGAACCATGCCACCCGGCGGAGTCTCGTCATCCTCGACGAGGTGGGGCGGGGCACCAGCACCTTCGACGGTCTGAGCATCGCCTGGGCCATGGCGGAATATCTGCATGAAGAGCGGCATATCGGCGCCCGGACCCTCTTTGCCACCCATTACCATCAGTTGACGGAACTGGCGCTGACCCATGAGGGGGTCAAGAATTACAACGTCGCGGTCCGGGAATGGGGGGACCGGATAATCTTCCTCCGCAAGATCATGGCGGGGGGAACCAGCCGCAGCTACGGCATTCAGGTGGCCAAACTGGCCGGCGTTCCCGAGGAGGTCGTCAGACGCTCCGGAGAGATCCTGAAAAACCTGGAACGGGGAGAACTTGATGCTGCGGGATCACCCCGAATTGCCGGGGGAAAGAAAGGCCGCGGCAAAAACACGGCGGCCCACCAGTTGAGCCTCTTTCCCGATGATCGGGAGGAGATCATCGCCGGTCTTCGGGAATTGGACACGACGCGACTGACGCCCCTGGCGGCCCTGAACCTGCTTCAGGAATGGAAAGACCGGCTGACAAGGGGGGCCGGTTGAAGGGCCGGGAGCGCATGAAACGGAATAGATGGGAGGCCTTTTCCCGGAGCGTCCTGGCCTTCTTCATGTCCCTGTTGTTTTCTTTCCCCGTCGCCGCGGGGGAGTGGGATTCCCTGGAGCGGAAATTGGGCGCGGATGGTTTCGACGGGAAGGAGATGGCGGACCTTTTCCAGCGGGCGGACCTCCGGTTCGATCCGGAGCCCATGACGACAAAAATTACCGAACTCATGGTCCGGGCCAACCGGCAGGATTCGGGACAAAGGAAGGTAAATCGGTCGGCGGTTTACGGACGGTATCTCCGTCCGGAAACCATGCGGTCGGCCCACGCCTATCTGGATCGGCACCGGGCGCTCCTGGGACGGATCAGCCGGGAATACTGCGTGCCCAGGGAGGTCGTGGTCGCCGTTGCCCTCGTGGAAACCAATCTGGGGGCCAATACCGGCAGAAGGAGGGCCTTCGATGTCCTGGCCAGCATGGCTCTATCTGACGATCTCGAAAAAGTGAGGCCTTTTTTGCCGCCCGGGGTGCTCCATGAGGGCAACGAGGATCAGGCCCGGCAGCGGTGCCGGGAGAAGGCGGACTGGGCGTATCGGGAATTGAAATATCTGTTGAAATATTCCCGGGCCACCGGGGTGGATCCCCTGACCGTGCCGGGATCCATTTACGGGGCCATCGGCCTGTGCCAGTTCATGCCTTCCAATGTCTTCCTCTACGGCATCGACGGAGACGGCAGCGGCAGCATCGATCTCTTTACCACCCCGGACGCCCTGCACAGCATCGGCAACTATCTCCACCGCAACGGCTGGACCTGCCGCATGTCCGCAACCCAAAGGCGCCGTGTCGTCATGACCTACAACCGCAGCCAAGTCTATGCCAATACGGTGCTGGCGGTAGCGGACCGCTTGCGGGACATGGATCGCAAGAAAAAAAGAAAAAACACCGATTTTCGCGGGGGGAGCGCTACTTGATACAGACCCGGCGGACCTGCTTGAAGTCCGTTACGCCCTGCAGGGATTTCTGGATGCCGTCCTGAAGGAGGGTGGTCATCCCTTCCTTCATCGACATCTCCCGGAGCACCTCAACGGGCTCGTGCTTCTGTATCATCCGCTTGATATTGTCGGAAGCGACGAGGAGTTCGTGGATGCCCATCCGGCCCTTGTATCCCGATTTGTCACAGATATCGCAACCTTTGGGGCGGTAGAGGGTGAAGTCGTCCGTATATTTCACGTTGAGCTTCTCGAAGTCCTCCGCACCGTAGCTCTCGACGATCTCCTCGAAATCCTTGGGGGTGGGGTGATAGGCTTCCTTGCAATTCTTGCAGAGGGTCCGCACCAGGCGCTGGGCGAGAATACCCAGGAGGGCGTCGGCGAAATTCAGGGGGTCGATGCCCATGTCGAGGAGCCGGGTGATGGTTTCCGGGGCGCTGTTGGTGTGGAGGGTGCTGAAGACAAGATGGCCGGTGAGAGAAGCCTCGACGCCCGTCTTGGCCGTTTCGAAATCCCGCATTTCCCCCACCATTATGATGTCCGGATCGGCCCGGAGGAAGGCCCGCATGGCGGCGGCAAAATCGAAGCCGATCTTGGGCTGGACCTGCACCTGGCGGAGACCGTACTGGGTGATTTCCACCGGGTCCTCGGCGGTCCAGATCTTCCGGTCCGGGGTGTTGATGTGGTGCAGGGCCGCATGCAGGGTGGTGGTCTTGCCCGAACCCGTGGGCCCCACCACGAGGATCATGCCGTAGGGCTTTTCGCAGATGTCGATGAGCCCCTTGTAGTTCCGGGGCAGCATCCCCATCGCTTCCAGGGGCAGGGTTTCGCCCTTGGCCAGGATGCGCATCACCACGTCCTCCACGCCGCCCTGCGTGGGAATCGTGGCCACCCGCAACTCGATATCGTCCCCCCCGGAGCGTTTGAACTTGATCTTGCCGTCCTGGGGGATGCGCTTGATGGTGATGTCCAGATTGGACATGATCTTGATTCTCGAAACGAGGGCGGCCCGGTAGCTGTAGGGAACCGTTTGATAGAGCCCGCAGTCCCCGTCCACCCGGAATCGCACCTCCACGTTCTTCTTGCCGATGTTGGGTTCGATGTGAATGTCCGAGGTGCGGCGGTTGTAGGCGTCGTTGATGATCTTGTTGACAAGCTGCATAATGGCGCTGTCTGATTCGGTGACCACTTCGCCTTCCTCTTCCGGCTCGGCGTCGCCGGCATCGGCGTCCAGCTTGCCCAGGATGTCGGATATGGATGTCTCGTCCTCTGGCGACTGGTAGAAGTAGTTGATAAACTTGACGATATCGTCGCTCAAGGCCACGTCGTAACGGATGGTCTTGGTCTTCATGAGGTTTTCTATCATGTCCCGCTTCAGGATGTTGTTCGGATCATCCACGAGGATATTGATGTTGCCGTCTTCCAGCCTGCTGATGGGGACCCACAGCTCCCGGCGCAGATAGTCCTTCTTCAGGTTCTTGATGAGGTCTCCGGGGATGGGGATCTTGTCGTTGAACTGGACAAATTTGCAGCGGTAGAACTCGGCGAGGGATTTGCCCATGTCATCCTTGGAGATCTTGTATTTCTTCATGAGGAAGTTTTCCATCGTCTCCTTTTGTTCCCGCGATTCCTCCCAGGCGTTTTCCAGATCTTCTTCCTTGAGGAGATCCCGGCTGATGAGGTAATCGAAACGGGTCTTGCGCCGCCGGGCGAAACGTTCCTGGTTGAAAAATGCTACCCCTAATACCTCCGTGATTTCATTGAGAAAACCCTTTTCGTCGTCGGAAAACCGCCCGCCGTTGACGGAGGCCTTCTTGTTGAGGATCTGGACCACCCCCATGAGCTTTCCGTTGTGGAATATGGGCGCGGTGAGGATCTGCCGGGTGCGGAAACCTGATTTCTTGTCCCAACTGGAGTCGAAGGAAAGCTCCTTGTCTATGGCCTTGAGTTCCTTTTCGTCGTAGGCGTCGGCTATGTTTACGATCTTGCCGGTATTGGCCACGTAGCCGGCGATGCTCCGGTTGTTGATGGGCACACGTATCTCGCTCAGTTTCGATCCGGAGAGGAACATGGAGAAGATCTCGTTCCGCATGCGGTCAACGATATAGATGGTGATCGAATGGGCGTCGAAGAGATTGAGGATGCCGTCCTTGAGATCTACCAGAATCTGCTTGATATTCTGGGCGGAGTGGATTCTGTTGGTTATATCCTGCAGCTTCTTGCGACGTTGGAGTTGTTCTTCCAGCTCGTTTATATGCTTGGTAGCGAGATCCGCCATTTCCAGTCCACCTCAAAAATCCGTAACCAGCTTGGAGAAATCGGCGACTCTTCTGAAGAGTGCCGCGATCTTGTCCAGCAGAGACAAACGATTGAACCTGACATCCTCCTCCTTGGCCATGACCATGACGGCGTCGAAGAAGGCGTCCACCGGGGCCCGAAGCCGGGCCATTTCCGTCAGGGCCGCTTCGTAGCGGCACGCCTCAAGATGGCCCGCGGCCCGCTCCCGGACTTCCTGGAAGACCCGGTAGAGTTCGCCTTCCGCACCCTCCCGGAAGAGCTCCGGCCGTACTTCGCCGCCCCGGAAATCCTTGAGGATGTTCGCCACGCGCTTGCAAGCCACCGTTAGGGGCTGGAAGTCGGCGTGATTCTTGAATGCCTCCATGGCCTCGATCCTCTTCACGGCCTCCGTAAGATCGGAGGCGTCGATGGCCAGTACGGCATCGACGACGTCATAGGCATGACCCTGGGCGATCAGTTGGTTTTCGAACCGGGTACGGAAAAAGTCCAGGACGTCACGGGCGATCTCTTCGGCGGGACGCTTCAGTTTATCCTGGAGGCTATCGATGCCCGCCGCCGCCAGTTCCGCAAGTCGCAGCGGATAACCCTTGGCGAGGATGATGTTGATGATCCCCAGGGCCTGACGCCGCAGGGCGTATGGATCGGCGGTCCCCGAAGGGATGAGGTTGACGCCGAAGAATCCGATGATGGTGTCCATCTTGTCGGCGATGCCGACGATGGCGCCGATGTCCGACTCCGGCAGTTCCCCCCCCGCTGCGAGGGGCAGGTAATGCTCATAGATCGCCTTGGCGATCAGGGGGTCTTCACCGGTTAGCAGGGCGTATTCCCGCCCCATCACCCCCTGTAGTTCCGAGAACTCCCCCACCATCTGGGTATCCAGATCCGCCTTGGCCAGGACGGCGGCGCGGTCCACCGGCGCGGTCAGGGCGAAATCGATCTTGGCGGCGATGAGGGCGGCGAGCTTGCGGAATCGCTGGACCTTTTCATAGGAGGTGCCGAGAAGGGAGTGATAGACTACTTTCCGGAGTTCCTCGAAACGGCGGTCCAGGGAGACCTTCTGGTCTTCCTCGAAGAAGAACCGGGCATCGGAGAGCCTGGCCCGGATAACCTTTTCGTTGCCCCTGGTAACCACGGACGGATCCCGGGCCGGTGTGTTGTTGATGGTGATGAAATAGGGCAGCAGCCCGCCCGCGGCGTCAACCACGGGAAAGTACTTCTGATGGGACATCATGGTGGTGGTCAAAACCTCCCGGGGGAGCTTCAGATATTCGGCATCGAAACCACCGCAGACCGCCGTCGGATATTCGACGAGGAAGGCGACTGTTTTCAGGAGGTCGTCGGTGATTAGGGGCCGGCCGTTCACGGCGGCGGCCGCCCGCTGCGCCTCTTCCCGGATGATTTTTTTGCGTTCTTCCGGATCGATGATAACCCAGGCGTCCCGGGCCTTGTCCAGATAATCTCGAAAGCCCGAGACGGCAAAGGGGCCTGGGCTCATGAAGCGGTGTCCCCGGGAGGCGTTGCCGGCGGCGATGTTTTCGATGCGGAAGGGGATCACCTCGCCGCCGTAAAGGGCCAGAAGCCAATGAATCGGACGGGCGAAACGGAGTTCCAGATTGGACCAACGCATGGCCTTTTTGAAGGGGATGGCGGGGATGAATTTGGCGAGCAGAACCGGCAGCAGGGCGGCGACGTCGCCGCCGGCGATCCTTTTCCGGGCGCATAGGTACTCGCCCTTATCCGTGGTGATGAATTCGATTTCCCCCAGGTCTATGCCCTGTCCACGGGCAAAGCCCATCGCCGCCTTGGTGGGATTTCCCCGCTCGTCGAAGGCGGCCTTGCGGGTCGGGCCGATCTTTTCAATTAACTGATCTTCCTGAGTTTCTGCCACATCGGCGACATGGAGCAACAGACGCCGCGGCGTCGCCATGGTGGTGACCGGTCCGAATTTTACCCGTTCCCCGCTCAATGCCTTGCGGATCAACTCGTCCATGTCGGCCATGGCCCCAGGCAAAAAGGCGGCCGGTATCTCTTCCGTGCCGATTTCAAGCAGCAATTCTTTTCCCATTCCCCGATACTCCTGTAAATCCCATTCCCGGATTATTTGATGAGGGGATAACCCATTTTTTCTCTTTGTTTGATGAACAGCTCGGCGCTGAGCCGGGCCAGGTTCCGTACCCGTCCGATATAGCTGGTGCGTTCGGCGACGCTGATGGCCCCCCGGGCGTTGAGCATGTTGAAGGTGTGCGAGCACTTGAGGCAGCAGTCATAGGTGGGCAGGACGAGGTCCATTTCCGCCACCCGGATCCCTTCCCCCTCGTACATGTCGAAGAGCTTTCGCAGCATATCGACGTCGGCCTTTTCAAAGTTGTACACCGACCATTCCACCTCGCCCTGATGGTGGACGTCCCCATAGGTGACCCGGTCGTTCCATTTCAGGTCGTAAACGTTGTCGATCCCCTGGATGTACATGGCGATCCGTTCGATGCCGTAGGTGATCTCCGCGCATACGGGACGCAGGTCCACGCCGCCCACCTGCTGAAAATAGGTGAACTGGGTGATCTCCATGCCGTCGAGCCATACCTCCCAACCCAGACCCCAGGCCCCTACCGTGGGCGACTCCCAGTCGTCTTCCACGAAACGGATGTCGTGCTCCCGGGGGTCGATGCCGAAGCTCTTCAGCGAGTCGAGGTAAAGCTCCTGAATATTCAGCGGCGAGGGTTTCATGATCACCTGGTACTGGTAGTAGTGCTGCAGGCGGTTGGGGTTTTCACCGTAGCGACCATCGGTCGGCCGTCGCGACGGTTCTACATAGGCTACATTCCAGGGCTCCGGCCCCAGGGCCCGGAGAAAGGTGGCCGGATTGAATGTTCCCGCCCCCACCTCGAGGTCGTAGGGCTGCTGGATGACGCAACCCTGGTCGGCCCAGTATCTTTCTAAAGCAAATACCAACTCCTGAAAGGTCACAATAACCTCCTTGCTCCTTATGAATTATGCAAGGACAAACGGATAACACGGCTAACAATCATAGTCAACAGGTATTCATGCTCATGGCGCCCAACTGCCGGAGTTGCCGGAGGACCTGCCACGATTTCAACTCCCGGCCCAGAAGATGTTGAATGAATGAGACCAGGAGGCGCCGGGACTCGTCATCGGCCCGCGGGGTGAGGAGCAGGCGGGACAGATTTCGAACCGGCAGCGTCCTGCCGTGAAGGAGGCTGCGGATCGTTCCCAGAGACAACGCCGGCAAGGCGCCGGGCATGGGGTCACAGCGGCTGCACTGTAAACCGCCCCGGTTATTGATGAAATGGAAGGAAAGGCCCGCATTTAGGGGGGCATGGCACCGGGTGCAGCGATCCAGGACGGGCTCGTAGCCGGCCAGACCGAGCAGGCGGATCTCGAAAAAGGAAAGGAGACTGGTTCGGAAGGGATCGTTTTCCATCAGGGCCAGAAAATCTACGAGCAATTGGAAGACCGCCTCGTTTTTTTTCCCCTCCACGGTGAAGGCGCCGGTGAGTTCCACCAGGTAGGAGGCCGCCACGCTCTTTTCCAGATCACCGCGGATCGCGGGGAAATGATCTATGATTTCACATTGATCCACCATGGCGAGGGTATCGCCGCTCCCCCGGCGGGAGAAGAGGACCTGAGTGAAGGAAAAAGGCTCCAGGGAGTTGGCGAACCGCCGCCGGGACCGCCGCGCCCCCTTGGCTATTCCCTTGAGCTTTCCGAATTCCCGGGTGTAAAAGGTGGCGATCCGGTCCGATTCCCCGTAGTCGAGGGTGTGGAGGACGATCGCCCTGGTCTTATGGCTGCTCCGGGTGTTCATGGTCTCGAAGAAGGTCGGAGTGGGTTACCGTGCCGCCCTTCATGGTCAGGACGGCCTTGCCGGTAAGATCCCGGCCCAGGAAGGGGGTGTTCCTGCTCCGGGAGCGGATGTCTTCGGGGGTTAACGTCCAGCGGTGTTTCAGGTCGATCACGGTCAAATCGGCGGATGCGCCGGGGGCCAGGCCGCCGCCGGGGACGCCGAGGATGTTCGCCGGTCGGGCGCTCATCCTGATCACGAGTTCCGGCAGGGAAAGGAGTCCTTCGGCGACCAGCCGGAGGCTCAGGGCCAGAGATGTCTCCAGACCGATCATGCCGCTGGCGGCGTACTCGAATTCCACCTCCTTGTCCGTAACGGCGTGGGGGGCATGATCGCTGGCAATGACATCGATGGTTCCGTCCCGGAGTCCTTCCCTAATGGCCTCGACGTCCCGCTCTTCCCGAAGCGGCGGATTTACCTTGGCGTTGACGTCGTAACCGCGCAGGCAGTCCGCGGTAAGGGTGAAATAATGGGGAGCCGTTTCGGCGGTTACCTTGACGCCCCGGGTCTTGGCATCCCTGATGAGGCGGACGGAGCCGGCGGAGGAAACATGACAGATATGCAGCGCCGCCCCGGTGTATTCCGCCAGCAGGAGGTCCCGGGCGACCATGACCTCCTCGGCGATTCCCGGGATTCCGGGCAGACCGAGCTCCGTGGCGGCCAGTCCTTCGTGCATGGCCCCGCCGGTGGACAGGGAGAGATCCTCGCAGTGGGAAACCACAGGCAGTCCCAGGGAATGGGCGTATTCCAGCGCCCGGCGCATGATGGCGCCATCCATGACGGGTTTGCCGTCGTCGGAAAGGGCGACGGCTCCTGCTTCCTTGAGGTCCCAGAACTCCGCCAGGGTTTTCCCCTGGGAACCCAGCGTAATGGCGGCGATGGGATAAACATGGACGAGGTCCGACTCTCCGGCCTTGCGGAGGATGAATTCCGTGACGGAACGGTTGTCATTCACGGGACTGGTATTGGGCATACAGGCCACCGCGGTGAATCCGCCGACGGCGGCCGCCGCGCTTCCCGTGGCAATGGTTTCCTTGTATTCATAGCCCGGCTCCCGGAAATGGACATGCATATCGATGAGACCGGGGGTGATGACGAGGCCCCCCAACTCCATGATCCGGAGTCCTTTTCCTTGCTTCTTGCCCAGATTGCGACCGATCCCGGCGATGCGGCCGCCCTCCACGAGGATATCCATTCGGTCGTCCAGGCCCCGGCCGGGATCGACCACCCTTGCCCCGCGGAGCAACCAGTTTTGTCCCGCTAATGCTGATTTCATCTATTGGCTCTCACCTGTCGATTATATTTCCCTTCGACTTGCCTCATAACCGCCTGAGGCAACGATTGTTGCCCCGCCGCGGCCATCGGTCTCCATGCCGGTCGGCACGACCTCTTGCTCGGCATCATCCGTTTAGCCCTTGCCTCCGGTGAGCAGATAAAGCAGGGCCATCCGTACCGCGACCCCGTTTGTCACCTGGTTGAGGATAACGGAAAACGGCCCGTCGGCGATCTCCGGGGCGATTTCCACCCCCCGATTGATCGGTCCCGGATGCATGACTAGGACGTCCTGTTTGGCCAGGGCGATGTTCTGCCTGTTCAGGCAGAAATGCCGGGCGTACTCCCGGAGCGATGGGAAGATGTTCTGATGCTGCCGTTCAATCTGTATCCGGAGCATCATGATGACATCCGCCCCGGCCAGGGCCTTTTCCAGCGAAGCATGGACCTCGACCCCCATGCGCTCCATGTCTCTGGGCAGCATCGTGGCCGGACCGGCGACGACGACCTGGGCCCCCATGGTCTTCATGCCGTAGATGTTGGACCGGGCCACGCGGCTGTGGGCGATATCGCCGACGATGGCGATCCGGAGGTTTTCAATGCGCCCCTTTTTAGACCGGATCGTCATCATGTCCAGGAGGGCCTGGGTGGGATGTTCATGGGCGCCGTCGCCGGCGTTGATGACCGACTGTTTAATAAGTCCCGCCAGCAGGTGGGGGGCGCCGGCGGCGCTGTGGCGGATGACGATGACATCGGGATTCATGGCCTCGAGGTTTCGTGCCGTATCGATCAGGGTTTCCCCCTTGACTACACTGCTGGTCGAGGAGGAGATATTGATGGTATCGGCGCTGAGCCGCTTCCCCGCGATCTCGAAAGAGGTTCTCGTCCGGGTACTCGCCTCGTAAAATAGGTTGACAATGGTTTTACCGCGGAGGGTGGGAACCTTTTTGATCTCCCGGGTGGACACCTCGATGAAGGAGTCGGCCGTATCGAGGATCAGGAGGATCTCTTCCCGGGAAAGGTCCCTGATGCCCAGCATGTCTTTTCTTTCCCACTTCATCTGCTATTCTTCCGCCTCCGGTTCGATTACCACTTCGTCGGCGCCGTTCTTTTCCGTGAGATTCACACTGACGTCCTCCCAGAGGGAAGAGGGGAGGTTCTTGCCTACGAAATCGGCGCGGATGGGCAATTCCCGGTGCCCCCGGTCGATGAGAACGGCGAGTTGAATCAGGCGCGGACGGCCGAAATCAATGAGGGCGTCCATGGCGGCCCGGATGGTTCGGCCGGTGAAGAGCACGTCATCCACCAGTACTACCTTCATGTTGTCCAGGGAGAAGGCGATTTCCGTTTTGCCGATCCGGGGCTTTTTGCTTATTCGTGACAGATCGTCCCGGTACAGGGTTATGTCCAGTATGCCCAGGGGGATTTCCACCCCTTCGATGGCGGCAATCTTTTTCCGCAGTCGATAGGCCAGATAAACCCCGCCGGTCCGGATGCCGATGAGCACCAGATCGTTTAGGCCCTTGTTCTTCTCCAGGATTTCGTAGGCTATGCGGGTAAGGGAGCGGTCGATGCCTTCGGCGTCCATGACGATGCGCTTTTTGTTTTTCATGGCCTCCTCAGTCAAAAACAAAAAGGCCTCCCCGTAATACCTGGGGAGGCCCGCTCAAGATCGGTTTCTGAAAAAGGCGTCTCACATAAATCCCTTTGTTACTTATTGCTGGATCGATTTAAGGGCCAGTCAATAATAGTGGCAACCATATAAAAGATCGCGCTTTTATTGTCAAGAACGAAAAACAGTTCCCCAAAGAATTGTGTAAAGAAGGCGTTGTGGCCTTCCGGAACCAGGACTGGCGCGGGTCTTTCATTACCTCAGCGATCCCGTCTTCTGTAAAACGAATATTACTTCCGCCAGACCGATCCGGCTGTCGGAGTTGACATCGGCGGCCTGGACGATATTCTGCCCGTCAGGCGCGGAGCCTACCAGTACCTGCAGGGCCAGCACAGCGTCGAAAAGATTGACGACGCCATCGCCATTGACGTCTCCGGGCTGAGACTGGATTATTTTCGTACCGCTTATTCCTACCCATAGGACCGGTGTTACCGGATCGTTCGAAGGGAGAAGGACGTCGGCCTTCTTTTCGCTGCCGTCCGGAGCCGTGAAGGTCATTTCTATAAGACAGACGGCTTGGGGGACCATGGTCACCCCTTTACAGGCATCTTTGGTCAAGGTGAAGAAGGCGGCGCCACCCCCGGAGATCGATGCCTCTCCCATGGCCAGGTCGCTTCCGCCCCGATTGGATACAGAAAGGGTCTTGGTGACGGCCGAACCGCCGAAGGGCTGGACAAAGAAGCAGGGAGCCGGTTCCGCATGAATGACCGGCGGACTGTAGCCCTTGTCGATCAAGGGCAGATTGTCCTGCTGGGTCACGGTTGTTCCCGCGTAGTTGCGGATGTCGTAGGGGGTGTCTCCCAGACCGTCGCCGTCGGCGTCGGTCCCGGCGTAGTCGCTCCAGAAATTGCCGCCCAGGTAGGGTCCGCCCACGATGTTTGAATTTACCAAAGTCTTGTCGTGATACCACCGGTTTCGCCCATCGTTGTCTCTGGCGTTCATGGCGTTGCCCCGGAACACATTGTTGTAGACGGTATTGTCCGTGTTTGACCAACCCAGCCTCACGCCCGTTCCGTTCTCGGCGATGATATTGTCGTGGATGCCGTTTCTCTTGTGACATCCCTTGCTTTCACTGGCATGGACACCGTAGAGGTTCTTCCAAATGTGGTTGAAGGCGATGACATTGTCGCTGCTTCCGTCGAGACTGTCCGCGGTGCAGTAACTGTAGCTGTGTTCGAGGAATATCCCCTCCAGGGTGCTGTTGTTGATGGCGTTGTATTCGATATGGTTGTTCATGGCCATATAGATGTGAATGCCCCGCCCGTAGACGCCCAGGATGTTGTTTTTCTTTATCAGATTGTTTTCGGTGTTCCACAGTTCGATGCCGGCGCTCGAGGTTTCGTACCGGCGCTGCTTCGCCTCGATGCGGTTCCCTTCCACGGTGTTGCCGCTGCCGCCATGGATATAAATGCCTATTTCCTCGAAGTTCTTTACGGAGTTTCCCCTGATCATGGCCCCGACGCAATCGGCGCACTCGATTCTGCCGTTGTATCCGGCCTCGGCATCGCCTGTTACGGTGTTGTCTTCGATGACGGGGGCGCCGATGGACGCACCCACGCTCTTCATGGCGTTGCGCCTCACCGCGGCCATGCCGTTTTCCGAAGCGCCGATGGATACCCGGCCGCATGTGTTGCCCTCCACCAGACCGGTTCCCCTCACGCTCAGATCTGAAAGGGTGTTGTTTCTGACAACATTGTTTTCCCCGTACAGTTCAACGTAGGCGTTGCCCGTGTTGTTCTCGAAGAGGGTGTCCGAAGAGCGGTCGAGACGGATCATGCTGGACCATCCATAGGCCGGCGTCTTGGTGATGGCGTTGCCCGTAAAGTGGATTCCCTTGGAATCTTCGGCATAGACGTACACATCGACGATCGTGCATCCTTCGAAGGAGGAATCGCCGGCGGCCTGTGCATACAGGGAGATTGTTCCCATGCCGGTCGCTTCGTCCTCTCTTACAAAAGTAGCGCCGTTGGCATGCAGCGAAGCGCCCTGTTTTATCTTTAGCTCTCCGCCCTCCTTGAGGAAAACCACCTGGGTATCCTGGGCGACATACAGGGGGCCGTCCTCCAGGGAGACGTTTTCGATCCGATACGGATCGTTTTCGGGACGCCAGTCAACGAAGTAACGGCCCAGCTTATTGCGCCACTCCTCACCGTTGTGGAGCTTGCCGCGAATGATAGTGGTGTCCACCGTGGTTTCCTTCACATCCCATGCCGTTTCCTGCCATTTTTCCTGCTCCCAGTCCCAGGCGTATCTCTTAAAGGCATAAATGTGGATATAAGAAGCGGACGTGTCGCTGCAGTAAATGTCCTGGGTCGTTTCTTCCCACTGACTGATCGGCTGACCATCCCTGGTGAGGACGCATTTCACCTTGCCGGAACATACCGGACCGAAATGAAAATCGACGACGTTGCGTCCGGAATAGATGATTTCATAGGGCCATATGTCCGACCATGCCCATCCGGAAAGCACCAGTGTGAAAAAAAGAATGCCCGCGGCGAGGCCCAAAACGATTCTACCGAGACGGTTTCTCATCTTCCCCTCCTTCATACCTTCCATGAATGACGACATCGTAAAAAGTCCATATGCGGCGTTGCGCTTCATCCTTCGTCACTGCGACGTACGCCCAAGTACGTCTCAATCCTCAGGATTCGCGCGCCTTGCCTCTGGAGCTTTTTACGTCGTCGTCTCATTGATGACTTTTTACGAGTTCATCATGAATGATTTACCCTAAGCACTGCCGTCCTGAAATGATGGATTGACTCTTCTCCGGACGGCCTTTATTGCCGGATTCTGGCCATGATCGGGACGAAGCCGGAATGAGTCGTCCCGTCTCAATACACCTAGAGACCTTTGAAAAATGGCTTCGCCGCGGCTCAGAAATCTTTTTCGCCTCTGAATGGGTAACGTATAAACCTTATTCATTACCAAGCGTTAAGTTCAATCACGCAACGGCGAAAAACATTTGATT
>Ga0302249_1000148_pt1 | contig 66708 bp, 56 predicted proteins | sample AAG_UR_Val_MG_FD_193531 | JGI IMG/M metagenome (GOLD analysis project Ga0302249, IMG submission 193531) | Enriched activated sludge microbial communities from anaerobic digester in WTTP, New Holstein, Wisconsin, United States - AAG_UR_Val | ecosystem: Engineered > Bioreactor > Anaerobic >... | reverse complement strand
TCACGCAGACACAGCACGAATTCCTATGTCTCCCCGGAGGAACTTGAAAGAAACTGGGAAAAGGATACTATGGAGCTAGCCGCATGAGGAAAAATGTGTGCACTTTGGGTGGGAAGGATCACTCCCCGGAGGAACTTGAAAGAAACTGGGAAAAGGATACTATGGAGCTAGCCGCATGAGGAAAAATGTGTGCACTTTGGGTGGGAAGGATCACTGTTGACAACAAAGAAGCCGCGGTGAATTTTCCCTCCACACCTCCATTCCATAGTATTAAGAGAGGGGCTCATTTGGGATCACATCTAAATTTTACTACTTCCGGCACCTGCGCAACGCTTCATCCAACCCGGCGATGAACCGGCCATATTCGCGAAATTGCCCAGTGCACTTGACGAATAACCGCCGAACCTGAATCGCGGACCTTACACAAGGATATTTATGCGCCCGCTATCCACGCTATCTCGGGATCGCCCTTGAGCCAGGTCATCTGGCGTTTCGCCAGTTGGCGGGTATGGATGACGATGAGTTCTTCGAGTTCTTCCTTCGAAGCGATGCGGCCATCGAGGTGATCGAACGCCTCACGGTAACCGATAGAGCCGAGCACGCGGCAGTTCGCCGGAGAGAAGCCCTTTGCGCGGATGGCCGACACCTCACCCTGCAGGCCGTCGCCGAGCATCTTCCTTGTCCGGGCGACGATCCGTTCGTGGAGCGTCTCACGGTCGACAAGGAGCGCTATCTTCCGGTACGGGCCGCTCCAGCCCCGCTCGCGCGGTCGTTCGTTCCAGACCGAGAGGGGCGTGCCGGTGAGATGAAGCACCTCCAGACCGCGCAGGATGCGCTGGCGGTCGTTGGGCGACGATATCGCGTCGGCCCAGCGCGGGTCGGCCGCTTGCAGTTCGGCGAATAGTTCGGCGGTCGGCCTCCCTTCGCAGTGCGCCGCGAAGGCCTCTTTTTTTTCCTCGTCCAATTCGGGCACCGGCGAGAGGCCGTTCAGGAAGGCGTCAACATAGAAATTGGTGCCGCCGACGAGTATCGGCACGCGGCCCCGGGCGATGATGCCCTCGACGACCGGACGGGCGAGTTCGATATAGGTCCCGGCGTTGATGTCCTTCGCGAGGTCGAGGATGCCGATGAGGTGATGCGGGATGTCGCCGCGCTCTTCGGGTGTCGGCGCGGCCGAGCCGACGACGAGGTCGCGGTATATCTGCACTGCGTCGGCGCCGACCACCTCGCCGCCCAGTTCTTTCGCCAGTTTCACGGCGTAGGCGCTCTTGCCCGACGCGGTCGGGCCCAGCAGGACGATCATCTGCCGATCCCGCGCTCGATGTCCCGTTTGGGAACGACGAAGAAGAACGGCCTGCCGTGCGGGCAGGTGAGCGTCTCGGAGGCGTTGATGTCGGCGATGAGCCGCTCGATCTCCTCGGGGGCAAGCGTTCGGCCGGCGCGCACCGCCCGTTTGCAGGCGCGGCCCGCCGCGATGCTCAGGAATTTCTCGTCCCATGCCGACGAGAAGCCCTGTTCGCGGATGTCGGCGAGCAGGTCCTGCACGAGGGATGGCCACGAGGGATCGAGCGACAGGGCCGGGACGCCGCGTATGACGAGCGTCTCGTCGTCGAGTTCTTCGAGCGTGAGGCCGATGTCGGCGAAGATGCCGCGATGTTCGCGCCAGATCGCTATCTCGACCGGAGAGAGATGCACCGGTTCGGCGAGGAGCGTCAGTTGGGTGAGCCCGCTTTTTTTCTCCATCGCCTCCCGCAGACGGGTATAGACTATCCGTTCGTGGCTTGCGTGCTGGTCGATGAGGTAGAGCGCGTCGCCCATCTCGACGGCGATGTAGGTGTCGAAGAGCGTTCCGATGACGCGGTAGTTCGCCATCCGTATCGCGGGGGAGAACGATGCGGGGGCGGCGTCGGCGCCGGTGAGCGGAAGTGGCGGCGAGAAGAGTTCGGTCCCCGTGGGACGGGCCGACGGGGCGATGTGCGGAAGAGCGGCGTGAGAGGGGGATGTCGGGGCGCTTGGGAAAAGTTCAGACGGCCGTTCGCCGGCACGGAGCGCCGCAAGCCCCTTGCGGAACAGCGCCTCGATGAGCGAGAAGACCGCCGATTCGTCGCGGAAGCGTACCTCGCTCTTGGCCGGGTGGACATTCACATCGACCTCTTCGGGAGGTAGGGTCATCGACAGCGCGTAGACCGGCCGGTGGTCGCCGCCGACCGATTCGCGGATGACGCGATAGATGACGGCGTTGACGCGCCGGTCGGATACGATGCGGCGGTTGACCGTCACCGTCGCGGGGGCGGCGAAGGAACGGTAGGGCGACCCGAGCAGGAGCGTCCCGGCGGTGTGGCCGGCCGTCTCCTCGACGAGCGTCGTCTCGTCGCGTCCCGCCTTCCAGACCTCCGCCGCGCGGTCGGCGGCCGAGGTCGCGGCGGCGAAGGAGAGCGCCGCGCGCTCGTTGTGTGTGAGCCGGAAGGCGACCGACGGATAGGTCACCGCGAGCCGCTGGATGAGTTCCTTGATGTGGGCGAACTCGCGTTCCTCCGACTTAAGGAACTTGCGGCGCGCCGGCAGATTGAAGAAGAGCCGGGCGACGGTCGCCTCGGTCCCTTTCGGGCGGCTGACCGGTCCGCTCTCGGTCATCACCCCGCCACGAGCGGCGACCCGGAAACCGTCGCCGTGCGCGAGCGCCGAGGCGAGCGAAAAGACGCTGACCGAGGCGATGGAGGGGAGCGCCTCGCCGCGGAACCCCATCGTGGCGATGCGCGAAAGTCCCTGCGCGTCGGCCAGTTTGCTCGTCGCGTGGCGTTCGAGCGCCATGAACAGGTCTTCCTGTCCCATGCCCGAGCCGTTGTCGGCGACCCGTATCATCTCGCGACCGCCGCGGGCGACCTCGATGACGATGTCGGTCGCGCCGGCGTCGAGCGCGTTCTCGACGAGTTCCTTGACCACCGACGCGGGTCGCTCGATGACCTCGCCCGCCGCTATCTGGTCGATGAGTTGTTCGGGGAGCCGTTTGACGATGCCCATGTTACGCGAGATTCCTCAGTACCAACAATAATACGACGAAAAAAAGCGCGAGCGCGGCGCTCGCCGCGATGACGATGAGTCTCTGCTGGCGCCGCGAGAGCGTTATCGGCTCCTCCTCGTCGCCGACGACCGTCGTGAAGCGGCGGTACGAAGACACCGAGAAGGTCGCGACGCCGGCGGCGGCGACCGCCGCGAGGAGCCACCAGACGACCGCGAGTTTCTCCTTCTTGCGTGCCTCGAACGCCTGCTCGCCCTCGATGCTCGAGAAGAGAACATTCAGCCGCCGGAAGAAGGCGGCGGGGTACCGTTCGAGCAGTGTCGCGGCGGCGTCGGGCCGGTGGCGGCCGATATCGTCGAGGAGCGCGCGGAAGTAGGGGTCGGCGACATCGCGCGGCGTCGCGGCGCCGGCGGCGCGGACGAGGAAATTGCCGCCCGGATCGTGGGGATCGCCCGACACCTGTATCCGGTCGCAGGCGGCGTAGTGGGGCGGCAGGGGTCTTCCCGTCGGCGGGACCGCGACCACATCGGTCACCTCCCAGCGGTCGCCGCGCCAGCAGTCGATATGGATGTTGTTCATGTCGACGAGCGTGCGGGCGACCCAGCGTCCCTCCTCTTTTTCGAGCGAGAACATCTTCCCGGGGTAGGGAAACAGGAACGGGACGACGGTGTCATCGGGGAACCGCGCCATGATCTCCGCTTGGAACGACGGGGTCAGCGTCCCTTCTCCGATGCCGTTGCGGAGCGCGAACGACGCGGCCCCGATCGTGACCCGCTCATCGGGGCAGGGGCCCGCATCGGTAAAGCAGAAGAGGGTGATGTCGTTGGGCTGTTCGCCGAACAGGCGGATGGCGGCGGGCACGGCATAGAGCCGTTTGGGCGCCGTCGCGATGCGTCGGACCGCCGCATCCGCCTCCTGTATCTCTTTTTCGGTGAACCATGCGTCGGGAAGGCGCCGCGCGCTTTTTTCGAGCAACCGGCCGAAGTCGGCCTCATACTCGTAGGCGGTGCCGCCGATGGTCAGCGTGAGGGTCCGGAAGGGGCGCGTCGCGTCGAAGATCAGCCCCGGGGTCGGTCGACCGTCCAGTTCGATGCGGGCGTCGGGCACGAGGTAGCCGTCGCGCGAAACGACCCGGACGAGGAGCCGCGGTGTCGTCCGCAGGTCGTCGCCCAGCAGGTACAGGTGGTAGTCGCGCTTTTCGCCGTGCATCCAGAGGAACACGCTGATAAGGGCGAAGATGACCGCGAGAAAGGAAACGATGGCTATAGCCGTCCGTTTCGAATCGTTCTCGCGCGATCCACTCATCGATAGGTCCTCTCCGCAGGATGGGGCATTATAGGTGCCCCGCCGGCTGGAGGCAACTTTTTATCGTTGCCGGGGAAAGAGGGGATGCCCCGTGGTCTTTTTCGCGGCTATCCTTCTGTTATCATTTCTGAAAAGTATCTTCCGAAAAAAATTGAAAACGGCACCACGCTCCGTTATAGTTTCCCGGCAAGAAGCGGTCGCTCATTATTATACGGACGCACATTAACGAGGTGTCGCATGATCAGCGCCAAAGTAAAAAGCAAGATCGAAAGCCTGATGACTCGCTACCCCCGGAAAGAATCGGCCTTGATGCCGGCGCTGATGCTGGTGCAGAAGGAGAAAAAGAACAACCTCTCCAAGGCCGATATCGAAGAGGTGGCCAAACTGGTCGGCGTGACCGACGCCAAGGCCTTCGGCGTCGCGACCTTCTACACCATGTACAATGTCGAGAAAAAGGTCGGCGCCTACCACCTGCAGGTCGACACCAACCTCCCGGCGACCCTCGCGGGGGCGAAAAAGATACTCGCCCACCTCGAAAAGAAACTGGGCATCAAAGCGGGTGAGACGACCGCCGACGGCATGTTCACCCTGACCGAGGTCGAATGCCTCGCCTCCTGCGGCACCTGCCCGGTCATTCAGGTCAACGACACCTACTACGAGAACCTGACGGTCAAAAAGGTCGACGCCCTCATCGAGTCTCTGAAAAAAGGAGAGATGCCCGACAATAAGACCGCATCGCACTGGGGATCGACCTGCAAGGTGCTTCTCAAGAACCGAGGCGTGAAGGACGCGACGAAGCTCGCGGTCTATAAAAAGAACGGCGGCTACACGGCGCTCGGAAAGGCGCTCACGATGGCTCCCGAGGCGATCATCGCCGAGGTCAAGGAGTCGGGGCTCAAGGGGCGCGGCGGCGCCGGTTTCCCGACCGGGACCAAGTGGGGCTTCCTCCCCAAGAACAACACCAAGCCGGTCTATCTCGTCTGCAACGCCGACGAAGGCGAGCCGGGTACCTACAAGGACCGCCAGATCATGGAATACGACCCGCACCTGCTCATCGAGGGGATGGCGATAGCGGCCCGCGCGCTCGGTTCGAAACTGGGCTTCATCTACATCCGCGGCGAGTTCGACTGGATCGCCGACATCCTTGAAACGGCGATAGAAGAGGCGAAGAAGGACGGTCAACTGAAAGAGTTCGACATCATCGTTCACCGCGGCGCGGGCGCCTATGTCTGCGGCGAGGAGACGGCGCTCATCGAATCGATCGAGGGTAAACGGGGTCAGCCGCGCATGAAGCCGCCTTTCCCGGCGGCGCAGGGGCTCTATGCCTGTCCCACCATCGTCAACAATGTCGAGACCTTCGCGAGCGTCCCGTTCATCGTGGAAAAAGGGGCGGCCGAGTTCAAGAAGTTCGGTCCCGCCGAGAGCGCCGGTTTCCGGATATTCGGCATCAGCGGCAATGTGAACAAGCCGGGGACCTACGAATACCCGATGGGGGTCTCCTTCAACGAACTCATCGAAGCGGCGGGCGGCGTGGATGGCAAACTCAAGGCGGCCATCGTCGGCGGCCTGTCGGTGGCCATCCTCACGGCGGACGAACTCAAGGACCTCAAAATGGATTACGCCTCGTGCGCCGCGAAGGGCACCGCGCTCGGTTCGGCGGGCATCATGGTCATCAACGACCAGTGGTCGATACCGGAACTGGCCCTGCGCGCGATGAAGTTCTACGCTCACGAATCGTGCGGCAAGTGCACGCCGTGCAAAGAGGGCTCCAAGATGACGGTCCGCGCGCTCCAGAAGATCGTGTCGGGGCAGGGGACCAAAGAAGACCTCGCCAATGTCGAACGGCTCGTCGGCACCATCAAGGGGCTCACGCTCTGTCCGGTCGGCGAGGCGTTCTCGGTGCCGATACGGGCGATGGTCGAGAAATTCCGTCCCGAATTCGAGGCGCTCATAAAATAACGATACGGAGGACCCGACATGCAGATCACCATCAACGGCAGGCCGGTAGAGGCCAAGCCGGGCCAGACGATCCATCAGGCGGCGAAGGCCGCCGGCATCTACATCCCGACGCTGTGTTATCATGAAAAGGTGGGCGCGGCCGGCAAATGCCGCGTCTGCGTCGTCGAGATCGAAGGGATGCCCGCGCTCCAGACCGCCTGTTCGGTCGAGCCGCGCGAGGGGATGAAGATCAAGACGAGGACCGACCGGGTGCTCGCCGCCCAGAAACTCGTCGTCGATCTGCTCCTTTCGACCGGCACCCACGACTGCCTCGCCTGCGACCAGAACGGCCACTGCGAACTGCAGGATGTCGCCTATTATCTGGGCATGGAGCGCGGCTCGTTCAAGTATGCCGATGTCGAGAGCGTGAAGGACGACAGTTCCGAATTCGTGTCGGTCGAACGGAGCAAGTGCATATCCTGCGGCCGGTGCGTCGCGGCGTGCAACAATACCGTCACCAACCGCGTGCTCGACTTCAAGTATCGCGGCCACAAGGCCGAGATCGTCTTCGACGACGACAAGCCGATGGGCGAATCTTCGTGCGTCCAGTGCGGCGAATGCGCCCAGATCTGCCCGGTCGGCGCGCTGACCGATAAACTCTCGAAAGGCAAGGCGCGTCGCTGGGACACCGAGAAGGTCTATTCGGTCTGTCCCTACTGCGGCGTCGGCTGTAAACTGGAACTCCATGTCGACCGGAAGAAGAACGAGATCGTCCGCATCACCGGCGCGGAGGGCGCCCCGACCAACAACGGGATGCTCTGCGTGAAGGGGCGTTACGGCTACGATTTCGTCGGTCATCCCGACCGGCTGACCACCCCGCTCATCAAGGAGAACGGCAAGTTCCGCGAGGCGTCATGGGACGAGGCGATCACGCTGGTGGCCGGGAAACTCGCCGAGATAAAGCAGAAACACGGCGCCGACGCCCTCATGGGGCTCTGCTCGGCGAAGGTGACCAACGAGGAGAACTACACCTTCCAGAAGTTCTTCCGTACGGCGATAGGCACCAACAACATTGACCATTGCGCACGACTCTGACACTCCTCCACGGTGGCCGGTCTGGCTGCCTCCTTCGGCTCGGGCGCGATGACCAACGACATCGCCGGTCTTGACAAGAGCGATGTGGCCCTCATCATCGGTTCCGACACCTCCGAGTGTCATCCGGTCCTCGCCGCGCGTCTCAAAAAAGCGGCGGTGGACGGCAAGGTGAAGATCATCGTCATCGATCCCAAGCGGATCAAGATGGCCGACTTCGCTACCATCTACGCCTGCCAGCGTCCCGGCACCGATGTCGCGGTGCTCAACGGTATGATGCATCTCATCATCAAGAACGGCTGGGAGGACAAGAAATTCATCGAGGAGCGCACCGAAGGGTACGAGGCGCTTAAGGAAGAGGTCGCCAAATATACCCCCGAGTATGTCGAGAAAGTGTCGGGCGTCCCCGCCAAGACGCTTGAACAGATCGCCGAACTGTTCGGCAGGGCCGAGACGGCGGCGCTCTACTATGCGATGGGCATCACGCAACACACCACCGGCGTCGACAATGTCCGCTCGACCGCGAACCTCCAGATGCTCTGCGGCAACATGGGCAAGGTCGGCGGCGGCGTCAATCCGCTGCGCGGCCAGTCCAATGTGCAGGGCGCCTGCGACATGGGCGGACTTCCCAATGTCTTCCCCGCCTATCAGAAGATCGGCGATGCGGCGGTGCAGGAGAAGTTCGAGAAATTCTGGGGCGTGAAACTGAGCGACAAGGTCGGCATGACCATGACGGTCGCCTTCGACAAGGCCTACAACGGCGAGATGAAGGCGTTCTACATCATGGGCGAGAACCCGATGGTCTCCGACCCCGACCTGCATCACGCCGAGGAGGCGCTGAAGAAACTCGAGTTCCTCGTCGTGCAGGATATCTTCCTGACCGAGACGGCGCAACTGGCCCATGTCGTTCTTCCGGCCACCTCGCCCGCCGAGAAGGAGGGCACCTTCAGCAACACCGAACGGCGCGTCCAGCTGCTCTTCAAGGCGGTGAACGCCCCCGGACAGGCGAAGCACGACTGGGAGATACACCAGTTGATCGCCAATAAAATGGGGCTGAACTGGAACTACACGAAGGCCGAGGAGATCTTCGACGAGATGCGGAAGTGCACTCCGTCGTACGCCGGGTTGACCTACAAACGACTCGGTTTCGCCGGTATGCACTGGCCCTGCCCGAACGAGGAACATCCCGGAACGCCGGTCCTCCACATCGGCAAATTCACCCGCGGCCTCGGCCTCTTCGCCGCCATTCCGTTCAAGGAACCGGCCGAGATGCCGGACAAGGAATACCCGCTGTATTTCACCACGGGGCGCGTCCTCCAGCAGTACCATACCGGCACCATGACGCGCAAGACGCCGGGGCTCAACAACCTCGCCGGTCCCCATGTCATGCTCTCGGTGGAGGACGCCGAGGCGATCTGCGTGAAGAACGGCGACAAGGTCAAGGTCTCGACGCGGCGCGGATCGATCGTGACCGGCGCGTTCATCACCAAGCGCTGTCCGAAGGGGACGGTGTTCATGCCCTTCCACTTCGCGGAAGCGGCGGCGAACAAACTGACCATCAACGCGCTCGATCCGATCGCGAAGATACCGGAGTACAAGGTCTGCGCCTGCAAGATAGAGAAGGGCTAGGATCCAAACGGCACAACGGAGGAGAGGACCATGAACGAATATCGCAAGATACTGCTGATGGCGGTGAACAACGAGATAGAGGCCTACGAGTTCTATGAGGGAGCGGCGGCGAAGACGGCCAACAAGGCGCTGAAGTCGATCTTCGTGGAACTGGCCGACGAGGAGTTGAAGCACCAGCGCCTGCTCGAATCGTTCCTCGTCGAGGAGGGGAAGAAACTGAAGTTCGCCGAGACGGCCGACTACAAGATAGCGGAAACGGTGGAGTTGCCGAGACTGTCGGTCCAGATGAGTTTCGTCGACGCCATCGCGCTGGCCATGAAGAAAGAGGAAGAGGCGATGACCATGTATCGCAACTTCGCCGAGGCCAGTTCGGACCCCGAACAGAAAGAGATGTTCACCCAACTCGCCCGGATGGAGCAGGGACACAAAACGCGCCTCGAAGCGCTCTACACCGACACCGCCTTCGTCGAGGCGTGGTAGTCGCCGCATCCTTTTCCCCGACATCCTAAAACTTGACATCATCCCGTAACACCAATATCTTTCCCCCGTTTGGAGAGGACGGGCCTGGTGGCTCAGCTGGTCTTCAAAACCAGTAGCGGGCGGATAACACTGTCTGTGGCAGGTTCGATTCCTGCCCTCTCTGCCAATGGTTCCCTGTTTTTTTTGTAAGGTGGGGCTGGTGCCCCGGACCGGCGGTCGCCGGTCGGCGTGACGCCAAACGGGTTCGATTCCCGTCCTTAACGGATTTTTGCGACCGAAACAAACATTTTTTGAAAGAGGCGACGCGTGTACCGCTCGCGCACCATGCCGGTCTCTAGGCGTTCAAAGGTATATCGACACACCCGTATCCAATGGAGGAACAGATGAGCAATTACGATCAGATGTGGAAAGAACTGGGGCTCGACCTGCCGAATCACGAAGGACTGTTGAAGTTTCTCGGCGAGGCCTATCAAGGCATCTATCTGACACAGAAGAACCGTCCCGCGGGGATGGGATATTTCGATTTCGTCATCTCCGAAGTGCACGGCCTGCGCATCAAGGAGATCGTCGACGCGCGGAAGGCGGGCAAGAAAGGCATCGGCACCTTCTGCGTCTATGTGCCGGAGGAACTCGTGCTCGCGGCCAACGGCATCTACATCGGCCTGTGCGCCGGGGCCGAGGTCGGCACGCCGCAGGCGGAACAGTACCTGCCGCGCAACACCTGCGCCCTCATCAAGGCATTCTTCGGCTTCAAACTGGCCAACCTTTGCCCCTACGGCGAGGTGACCGATCTGATCGTCGGCGAGACCACCTGCGACGGCAAGAAGAAGGCGTACGAGGCCTTTAACGACATCACCGGCAAGATGCACATCATGGACCTGCCCAACACCAAATCGGCCGAGGGGCGGAAACTGTGGCGCGCCGAAGTGGCGCGGCTTAAAGACAAACTGGAGGAACTCACCGGCGTCAAGATAACGCCGGAAAAACTCGCCGAGGCGACGAAGATAGTGAACGACAAACGGCGGGCGCTCCAGCGGCTCGCGGCGCTCCGTGCCGCCGATCCGACGCCGATATCGGGGCTTGACGCCCTCCTCATCAACCAGATCGCTTTCTACGACGACCCGATCCGTTTCACCGACATGCTGAACAAACTCTGCGATGAACTCGACGGGCGGGTGAAGGAGAAGGTCGGTGTCGTCCCGGCCGGTGCGCCGCGCGTGCTGGTGTCGGGATCGCCCATGGCCATCCCGAACTGGAAACTGCACCACCTGCTGGAGACCTCCGGCGCGGCGGTCGTCGGCGAGGAATCGTGCGTCGGCGCCCGGAACTACCGCGCGCTGACCCCGGAGAAGTTCGCCGGTCTGGACGACGCGCTCGACAAGATAGCCGAACGCTATCTCACCATCGACTGCGCCTGTTTCACCCCGAACGACGAACGGATCGAGAACATCGTGAAGATGCGCGACGAACTGAAGGTCGACGGCATCGTCCACTACGCGCTTCAGTTCTGCACCCTCTACACGAGCGAAAGTTTCAAGGTGGCGAAGGAACTGAAAGAGTTCCCCTTCCTGCGTGTCGAGACCGACTATACCATGGAGGATGCCGGTCAGTTGAAGACCCGTATCGAGGCGTTCCTTGAAATGGTCCGCAACCGCAGAAAATAGGAGCGATCATGCCGCATATCGGGCTGGACATCGGTTCCCGCAACATCAAACTCGCCGTCATGGAGGCGGGGAAGATCGCGACGCTGAAAAAAGAGGAGTCGGGGTTCGACCCGCTCGAACGGTGCCGCAACCTCCTCGCCTCCTGCCCGGTCGGGCCGATCACCGCGACCGGGTACGGCAGGCATCTGGTCGAAAAGACCTTTTCGTGCGGCACGGTCAGCGAGATATCGGCCTTTGCACGCGGGGCGCTCTTTTTCGATCCGTCGGTCCGCACCGTGATCGATGTGGGTGGGCAGGACAGCAAGGCGATCCGCGTCGATGGCGCGGGGCGGGTCATGGCTTTCGAGATGAACGATAAGTGCGCGGCGGGGACCGGCAAGTTCCTCGAGATCATGGCGCGGGCGCTCGAAATGACTATCGACGAATTCGGCGACCGGGGACACCGGAACGAAAGCCGCGTGCGGATCAGTTCGCTCTGCACCGTTTTCGCCGAATCGGAGGTGATATCGCTCATCGGTCGGGGAGCCGACCGCCGCAGTATCGCCTATGCGCTCCACGAAATGGCGGCGGAGCGGGCATCCTCGCTGGTATCGCGTGTGGGCGTCGCGCCGACGGTGATGCTGGCGGGCGGCTGTGCCCGGAATCCGCTTTTTACGGCATTGTTGGCGGAGAAACTGGCCCGGCCGCTGGTTGTCGGTGAGTTCCCCGAGTTCGCGGGGGCGATCGGCGCGGCGCTCGTGGAGTAGGAAGTGTTTGTGAGATTGACTTTTTTGCGGTGTCCGCTAGCGTGTCTATGAGGACAGGAACGGATGCGGGAGCCCATGGACAAAAAGGAAATGCACGCGCTGTTGCGGAAACTGCCGAGCGTCGAATCGGTGCTGAACAGCGTTGTTGTGAAAAAGGAAATAGCCCGCAACGGCGCGCCGCTCGTGAGTTTCATCGTACGCGGCGTTATCGACGAGGCCCGAAAAGAGATACTGAACGGCGGCCATCCGGTCGAGGGGGAGGATATCGTGAAAAAGTGTGAGGAGACGCTGGCCTTCATGACGCGACCGCTCCTGAAAGAGGTGGTGAACGCCACCGGCATCGTCATCCACACCAATCTCGGGCGGGCGCCGCTCGGCGAAAAGGTGCTGGTCGACATCAGCGGTGTGGTGCGCGGCTACTCGAACCTCGAATACGACCTGAAAAAGGGGGAACGGGGACACCGGAGCGACCATGTGACGCCGCTCCTCACCTTCCTGACCAAGGCGGAGGACGCCATCGTCGTCAACAACAACGCCGCCGGCATCATGCTGGCGCTCGCGGTGCTGGCCAAGGGGCGTGAGGTGATCATTTCGCGCGGCGAACTGGTCGAGATCGGCGGCTCGTTCCGGATACCGGAGATACTGGCGGCATCGGGCGCGGTCATGGTCGAGGTCGGCACGACCAACAAAACACGCCTGTCGGACTACGAAAAGGCGCTGACGCCGCATACCGCCCTCATCATGAAGGCGCACCGATCGAACTTCGACATGGTCGGCTTCACCGAGGAGGTGACGGTTGCCGATCTGGCGGCGCTCGCCCACCGGCGCGGACTGCCGTTCCTCTACGATATCGGGTCGGGACTCATCCGGCGACCGCAGGGGCTGCCGCTCACGGGCGAGCCCGATGTCGCCTCGGCGATCGCCGACGGCTCGGATCTGGTCGCCTTCAGCGGCGACAAACTGCTCGGCGGGCCGCAGGCGGGGATCGTGGCGGGGAAAAAGGAACTCATCGCGCTACTCAAAAGCGCCCCGATGATGCGGGCGCTCCGGGTCGATAAACTGACGCTCGCGGTCCTATCGAGCGTCGTGCGGAGTTACTTCAACGACGAATCGCTCGTCCGTGACCTGCCGCTGTTCGCAATGCTGGAACAGAGCGAGGAGCGGTTGGAGAAAAAGGCATCCGCGCTCCTGCGCGCTCTGCAGGCCGAAAATGTCGCGGCGCAGGTGGTGCGGAGCGTCGGGCGGTGCGGCGGCGGGACCCTGCCGTCGCTGGAACTGCCGAGCCGCGCGGTGATGCTCCTTTCGGGGAAGAATGCACAGAAGGAGCGGTCGCTCTTCGCCGAGAAGGTTTTCTCTGCCCTCCATGCGATCGACCGGCCGATAGTCGGCATCCTGCGGCAGGGCGATATGCTTTTCGATGTGCTGACGCTCGCCGAGGAGGATATCCCCTATGTCGCCGCCGAGACGGCGCGGGTGCTGAGGGAGGGGGCATGAAACATCTCATCATGGGGACGGCGGGCCATGTCGATCACGGCAAAACGGCCCTCGTCAAGGCGCTCACCGGCTTCGACTGCGACACCCACAAGGAGGAACAACAGCGCGGGATAACGATACATCTCGGCTTCACCCATCTCGATCTCGGCGGCGGGAACACCGTCGGCATCGTCGATATGCCGGGGCACCGCGATTTCATCCACACGATGGTCGGCGGCGCGAGCGGCATCGATCTGGTGCTGCTCGTCATCGCGGCCGACGAGGGGATCATGCCGCAGACCCGCGAACACCTCAACATCATGCGGATACTGGGGGTGCGGCACGGGATCATCGTCCTGACCAAAAGCGATCTGGCCGACGAGGAGTTGCGCGAGATCGTGAAGGAGGATATCGCCGCGCTGGTGCAGGGGACCTTTCTTGAAACGGCCCCCGTCGTCCCGGCGTCGGCGCGGACGGGCGAGGGGTTGGAAATTCTGAAAGATGCGATACGGGCGACGATAGAGCGGATCCAACCGCGTCCCGCTGACGGGGTGTTCCGGCTCTTCATCGACCGGCTGTTCACCGTCGCCGGTCACGGGACGGTCGCCACCGGGTCGGTCATCGGCGGCACGGCGCGGACCGGTGATACGCTGTACCTTCTGCCGGGCGGCGACGAAGGATTCCGCGTCCGGCGGCTGGAACGGCATGGCGCCGAGGTGCCGGAGGTGGTGGCGGGTGACCGCGCCTCGCTGAACCTCGTCGGCTTCGACCGGGAACGCTTCCGCCGCGGTATGGTGCTGGCCGACCGGCCGCTCCGCGCGACCATCCTCATCGACGCCGAACTGGAACTTTACGAGCAGGGGGTGACGCTCGGTCGCTGGTCGCAGGTGATCTTCCATGTCGGCACCTACGAACGGCAGGCGCGGATGCACCTCATCGACCGCGATGCCGTCACGACGGGGGAACGGGCGCTCGTACAGCTCCACCTGCCCGAACCGGTCATCCTCCAGCACGGCGACCGCTTCGTCATCCGCAACAGTTCCGACGAATGGACGCTCGGCGGCGGGATGGTCGTCGACATCGCACCGCTCCATCATCGCCGTCCGAAGGATGCGGCGGTCGCGGCGGTGGGAAAACTGACCGCCGGGAAACTGGCCGATCTCATCGCGGAGCAGGTGCGGAAATTCCACCGCGCCACGACCGCCGCCGAGGTGGCCGACACGCTCAACCTGACCGTTGAGAAGGTGCGAGACGGCCTCGCCAAGCGGATCGCCGACGATATCGTGAAACTGGAGGAGAAGGGGGAACTTCTGCTGTATACCGAAGAGGGAATGGAAAACCTGCGCAAGGGCGCGCTTAAGGCGATACAGCAGTTCCGCCGGGATAATCCGCTCGCGGTCCGCGGCGCGAATTTCGACGAGATACGGGGGGCGCTCCGAATGGACCGCGACACCGCCGGCGAGTCGTTCCTGCGCGCCGTTCTGCGTCGGCAGGTCGAAAAGGGGAAACTGAAGGAAAAGGAGAAGACCTATCTGCCGCCGCACGATCCGGGCGACATCGACGATACCCTGCGCGGCCATATCGAGGCGATCGGCGGCTACATCAGGGAGTGCGGGATGCAGGTGCCGCTCATGAGCGTGATGAAGGAACTCGCCGCGAAACGGCGGATGGGCGATAAGGAACTGGTGCAGGTCCTGCTTCACCTTGTCGCGACCGGCGCGATCTGCCGCATGGGTGACGAGGTGATCGACCGGGCGGTGGTCGACGCCTGCCGCGCGAAACTGACGGCGCATCTTGAGAAGAGCGGCGAAGGTATCACCGTCGCCGGGTTTCGCGATCTCACCGGCGGTAACCGCAAATCGTCGTTGCTCCTGCTTGCCATCTTCGACAACGAGAAACTGACCCGGCGGGAGGGCGATCTGCGCTTTCTCGCGAAAAAGAACTGAATACCGACGGAGGAAAAAAGATGACCATACCGACCATCGACGCGCGCGGCCAGTTGTGCCCCAAACCGCTGATACTCGCCAAAAAGGCGCTGAACGATCCGGCGACCGGTCCGGAGTTCCTGCTCCTCATCGACAACGCAACGGCGAAGGAAAATGTGGAGCGGTTCCTCGCCGACAACAAGGTGCCGTTCCGGACTGTGCAGAAGGGAAACGAATATCATCTCACCGTGTCGCGGATCGAAAAACCGGTCATCGCCGCCACCGACGAGTACTGCCCGGTGACGCCCGAAGCGGCGCGCGGCGCCCATATCATCTGCATAACCGGCGAGACGATGGGCCGGGGCGACGAGGTGCTCGGCGCGGTACTGATGAAGGGGTTCGTCAACACGATAAAGGAGATCGAGCCGCTCCCGCGCCGCATCGTATTCTACAACGGCGGGGTCAAACTGGCGCTCGACGATTCGCCGCTCCTGCCGGCGCTCCGGGAACTGGAGACGCGCGGCGTCGAATTGCTCATCTGCGGCACCTGCGCCGATTTCTACAAGGTCAAGGAACGGGTGGCGGTCGGCCGGATATCCAATATGTACGACATCCTTGGGGCGCTCACCGGCGCGTCGAAGGTGGTCTGCCCGTGAAAAGCGCGGTGGAAAAGCGCAACACCTATTTCGACAACGCGGCCACTTCCTTCCCCAAGCCACCGGAGGTCGCGGCCGAGATGACCCGTTATCTGAATGAAGTGGGGGGAAGTTATGGCCGGAGCGCGCACGCCCGGACGGTGGCGGTATCGCGGGCGGTCGAAGAGACCCGGTCGTTTCTCGCGGCGCGGATCGGCGTCACGCAGGCGGCGCACCTGTTCTTCACCCACAACGCCACCCACGCGATCAACCTCGTGCTCAAGGGGTTTCCCTTCACCCACAAACGGGTGCTTGTCTCGGCGCTGGAACACAACGCCGTCATGCGGCCGCTCATGCGCCTCGCCGCCGAGCGCGGCCTGACGGTGGCGACGCTTCCGTCGCTTCCCGACGGCACGGTGGCGGTCGAACGGATCGGCGAAGCGCTGAACGAAGCGGCCGATCTGGTAATCGTCAACCATGAAAGCAATGTGAACGGTGTCCTGCAACCGCTCGCGGAGATAAAACGGCGTATCGGCGCGGTCCCGCTCCTTGTCGACGCGGCGCAGTCGGCCGGTTCGACGCCGTTGGCGCTCGAAGAGGCGGGCATCGACATGGCCGCCTTCACAGGGCACAAGGGGCTGTTCGGGCCGACCGGCACCGGCGCGCTCTATCTCAAGGAGCCCGACCGCATCGCGCCGCTCATCGAGGGCGGGACCGGCAGTAACTCCGAGAGTTTCGAGATGCCCGGGTTCCTTCCCGACAAATTCGAGGCGGGGACGCCCAACATCGCCGGCATCTTTGGTCTGCGGGCGGCTCTCCTTCACCCTCCCGCCGTGCGGCACGCGGCCGCCGACCTCTGTGCGCTTCTCGACGCGATGGAGCGGGTGGAGGGTCTGCGGGTGTTCCGCGCCGCCGACCGGGAACGGCAGGGGGAACTCTTCTCCTTCACGAGCGACCGAATGGACTGCGCCGCGTTCGGCCGCCGTCTGCACGATGAGTTCGGCATCGAGACGCGGGTGGGGCTCCACTGCGCTCCGGCGGCCCACCGCCATATGGGAACTTTTCCCGACGGGACGGTACGCATCGCCTTGTCGCCGTACCATGACCGGGACGATATCGCCTATCTGCGGGATGCGGTGAAAAAGGTGCAGGGGCGATGATACTCTTCCTTTTCGAATCGACCCACGCCGTCATCGCGGCCGAGAAGATATGCGTCGGGGCGCAGATCCCGTGCGCCGTCATCCCGGTGCCGCGTTCGATATCGTCGCAGTGCGGTCTGTGCATCGAGGCGGCGGTGGCCGACCGCGAACCGGTGGCGGCGCTGTTGCGGGAGAGCGGTATCATTTTTACGATCCATGAAGGCTATGTGAAATGAGGTTGTCGTGGAAAAGAAGTTCGATCTGTTGACCACCGTCGAATACGGCGGCTGTTCGGCCAAACTCCCGGCGAAACTGCTCGATACCCTGCTCGCGGGGCTTCCCGCCACGCGCCACGAGGCGCTGATCGTCGGCACCGAAACGGGCGACGATGCGGCGGTCTGGAAACTGGACGATGAGACGGCGATCATCCATACCGTCGATTTCTTTCCGCCGATCTGCGGCGATCCCTACGAGTTCGGCCGGATCGCGGCGACGAATGCTATTTCCGACATATTCGCGATGGGCGGCCGTCCGCTGACGGCGCTCAACCTCGTGTCGTTCCCGGCGGCGCGCATCGACCTCGCCGTGCTCGGCGAGATACTGCGCGGTGGCGCCGATGCGGTCGCCGAAGCGGGGGCGGTGGTCGCCGGCGGCCACACCATCGACGACTTTCCGCCGAAATACGGACTCGCGGTCACCGGCATCGTCCATCCCGACCGGGTCATCCGCAACTGCGGCGCGCGGCCGGGCGACGCGCTCATCCTCACCAAGCCGATAGGGACCGGCACCCTCGTCGCGGGTCACCGGATAGGGGAGGCGGCCCCGGAGCACTACCGCGCGGCGCTCGATACCATGATGCAACAGAACCGGCGCGGCGCCGAGATCATGCAGGAATTCGGCGTCCGGTGTGCCACCGACATCACCGGTTTCGGACTGCTCGGCCACGCGCTGAAAATGGCGAAGGGGAGCGGCGTCGTTATCGATATCGACGCGTCGGCCGTGCCGCTCCTTGACGGCGCTTACCGCCTGACCGAGATGGGCTGCATACCCGGCGCCGCCTTCAACAATCTGAAGCATGTCGCCGATGCGACACTCTTCGCCGAAGGACTCGACTACAACCTGAAAATGCTTCTGTGCGATCCGCAGACCTCGGGCGGTCTGCTCATCTGTTGCGAACAGGGCATCGCCGGAGACCTGCTCGCGGGATTTCGGGAAGCCGGTTACCGTCATGCGACCTGTATCGGTGCGGTCCGATCGGGGGAACGCGCGAAGGATATCTTTGTGCGCGTGAAGCCATAGAGGAATCAATATCTTATCGTTTTTTTTGTTAGGAGATAATAAGAAACTTGCGCCAGTTGTATCTATTTCAATCCGTATTTTAATTCATGTTTCATTATTGTGAACAACTTAACCATCTGTAAATGCTTGACATATCCCTTGTTTTGTGTTATATGTGCGAGTGTCTGCATGTTTCACCAATATGTGTGCGCAGGAGGACTGCATGAGTTTTGAATCGACCAGAGTGAAGGAGCTTCTTCAGGACTACGCGCCTGAGAAGGGAAACCTGATGGCGGTGTTGCGTAAACTCCAGAAGGAGTGCGGCAATCACCTCTCCGATGAAACGCTTAAAGAGGTCGCCAAGACCACCGGCATCCCGCTGAACCGGCTGTACGGCTTTGTGTCGTTCTACACGATGCTGTCGACCGAACCGAAGGGACGCCACATCATCCGCGTCTGCAAAGACGGTCCCTGTAACTTCGCGGGCGGTTGGGCCACGGCCGAACTGCTGGAAAAGGAGCTCGACATCGAGATCGGCGAAACGACCGAGGACGGCCGCTTCACGCTCGAACACACCGCCTGCCTCGGCACCTGCACCGCGGCGCCGGCGATCATGATCGACGACGAGATCCACGCCAATGTGTCTCCCGAGAAGCTCGGCGAGATACTGAAGAAGTATAAGTAAGGGGGACCGTAATGAACTACAACGCGAAGATACTTTCCGCCGACAAGGACCATGTGCTCCTCAAGAATGTCGGCAAGATCGACCCGATGAGCATCGACGCCTACGTCAAGGCGGGCGGCTACGAAGGGCTCAAAAAGGCGCTGGCGATGGACCCGAAGAAGGTCATCGACGAAGTGAGCGAATCGGGACTGCGCGGCCGCGGCGGCGCCAATTTCCCGACCGGTCGTAAATGGACCTTCACGGCGGGCGCGAAGGCCGACCAGAAATACATCATCTGCAACGCCGACGAAGGCGAGCCGGGCACCGTGAAGGACCGCGTCCTGATGGAAGGCGATCCGCACCAGATGATCGAAGGGATCGTGATCGGCGCCTACGCCATCGGCGCGACCAAGGGCTTCGTCTACATCCGCGGCGAATACCGCAAGTCGATAGAGACCGTCACCAAGGCCATCGCCGACGCCGAGAAGAAGAACTTCCTCGGTAAGGGGATCCTCGGCTCCAAGTTCGATCTCGAACTGCGGGTCGTCGAAGGCGGCGGCGCGTATGTCTGCGGCGACGAGACGGCGCTCATCGAATCGATCGAAGGGAAGCGCGGCGAACCGCGCATGAAACCCCCGTTCCCGCCGGTGGTGGGCCTGTGGGGCAAACCGACGATAGTCAACAATGTCGAGACGCTCGCCAATGTGCCGCACATCATCAAGAACGGCGCGGCGTGGTTCACCAAGAAGGGTCCGGCCGGTTCGCCGGGCACCAAGATATTCATGCTGGTCGGCGATGTGAACGAACCGGGCGTGGTCGAGACCACTTTCGATCATTCCCCGAAAGATATCGTCGAGAAGTTCGGCAAGGGCGTCGACGGCGGCTTCAAGTTCGCCCAGATCGGCGGCTCGTCGGGGAACCTCTTCACCGCCGATATGATGACGAGTCCCATGACCTACGAACGGATGGCCGAGATGAAGGTATCCTACGGCACCGGCTCGATCTTCGTCGCGAACGAGAGCCGCAATGTCGTCGAGTTCCTGTCGACCGTCGCCGAGTTCTTCGAGCACGAATCGTGCGGCAAGTGCACCCCGTGCCGCGAAGGTACGCATCGCATCAGCCAGATCATGGAAAAGTTCGAATTCGGCGAGGGGACCATCAGCGACCTCGACCTGCTCGAAGAGCTCGCGCTCGTCATGAAAAAGGCATCGCTCTGCGGCTGCGGACAGGCCTGCGTCAACCCGTTCCTTGACGCGCTCAAGAACTTCAAGGGCGAGATCCTTGCCAACTAAAGGAGGAATTATATGACCGATAAAAGAGTGAAACTTTCCATCGACGGGATGCAGATAGAGGTCCCGGCCGATTTCACGATCATGCAGGCGGCCAAGACCGTCGGCATCGAGATCCCGGCGCTCTGCTGGCACAACGACCTCCGCGAAGAGGGCAACTGCCGCGTCTGCGTCGTCGAGGTCGAGGGCCAGCCCACCTACCAGCCCTCCTGCGCCTACAAGGTCGCCGACGGGATGAAGGTGAAGGTCAACAGCCCCGAACTGCTCAAGGCGCGCAAGATGGTGCTTGAACTCATCCTCAGCCGCCACAACATGGACTGCCTCAACTGCGAGCGCAACACCCACTGCGAGCTCCAAACGCTCGCCGACAAGTACGGCATGCGCAATAACCGCTTCGAGAACGAACCCGAATGGCGCGCCATCGACAATTCCGGCGTCGTCGTCCGCGACACCTCGAAGTGCATCAACTGCGGCCGCTGCATCCGCGCCTGCAACGAAGTTCAGACCGCCTACGCCCTCGACTGGGACGGCCGCGGTCACCAGAAGATAGCCTCGACCACCGCCAATAAGCCGCTTGCCGACACCACCTGCATCAACTGCGGCCAGTGCATCAATGTCTGCCCGACCGGCGCCCTCATGGAACGCGACGACACGGCGCAGGTGTGGGAATGGATCAACGATCCCGAGATCCACACCGTCGTCCAGACCGCCCCGGCGATCCGCGCCTCGGTCGGCGAAGCCTGCGGCCTTATGCCCGGCTACCTTTCGGCCGGCAAACTGGCGGGCGTCCTCAAGCAGCTCGGCTTCAGCAAGGTGATGGACACCAACTTCACCGCCGATCTCACGATACTTGAAGAAGGCACCGAATTCCTCACCCGCGTCACCAAGGCGGTCAAGGACGGCGACAAGTCGATCGCCCTCCCGCTCATCACCTCCTGCTCACCGGGCTGGATCAAGTTCATGGAGACCTTCGAGGCCGACTTCATCCCGAATATCTCTTCCTGCAAGTCGCCCCAGCAGATGTTCGGCGCCCTTGCCAAGACCTACTACGCCGAAAAGGCGAAGATAGACCCGAGCAAGATCCGCGTCATCTCCATCATGCCCTGCACCGCGAAGAAATTCGAGTGCGACCGTCCCGAGATGTGCGACAGCGGCCATAAGGATGTTGATGTGGTCCTCACGACCCGCGAACTGGGCCGCATGATCAAACTGCACGGCATCAACTTCGATATGGTCAAGGAAGTGAAGTGGGACGATCCGATGGGCATCTCCACCGGCGCGGCCGACATTTTCGCCAATACCGGCGGCGTCATGGAAGCGGCCCTCCGCACCGTGTACGAACTGGTCACCGGCGACCCGATCCCGACCATGAACTTCACCCCGGTCCGCGGCTTCGGGCTCGACGACCACGGCACCATCACCGCGAAGGAAGCGGCGATCACGATAGAGAAAACGGCGAAGGGCTACGAGTTCCTCAAGGGCGTCACCGTGAAGGTGGCGGTCGCCCATTCGACCGGCGCGGCGCGCCGTCTGTTCGACGCGATGCGGAAGGGCGAGAAATCCTTCCACTTCATCGAGATCATGGGCTGTCCCGGCGGTTGCGTCGGCGGCGGCGGCCAGCCGAGACCGACCTCGTGGAAGATCAAGACCGAGCGCGCGGCGGCCATCTACAAAGAGGACGAACAGCGCGAACTGCGCAAGTCGCACCTCTCTCCGGCCGTGGCCCAGATATACAAGGAGTTTCTTGGTTCGGCCAACAGCCACAAGGCGCACGAACTCCTTCACACGCACTACCACGAACGCGACAGCATCCGCTAGATCCGAAACACTTCCATTCTGTGGGGGCGCCTCGCACGGGGGCGCCCTTTTTTTTCGCGGCCATGCGGCATTTCATAAGAATTTCTTGATTCGCGGTTCGGGCGGGCGTATTATCGCGGCGGAATGACCGAAACGGAAGTAATTCTGGAGGGCCTGTGATAGAGCTTAAAAGACTTTTTGCCGAAACGGCGACCACGGAAGAGTGGCACGACTACCATCGCGTCATGGGGCGGTACTACGAAGATATTAATGGGGAGCCGGTCGAGAGGGAACCCTTCCTCAGGACCGCGAAGTCCGGCATGACATCGGGGAATTGCGTGGAGCGGACCTTTCTTGCCTACGATAACGGCGTGGTGGCGGGAGGCGGATCATTTGCCCGGTATGACGGCTGGGGGATCGTTTTCACCGATATCGAGGTCCTGCCCGAATTCCGGCGGCGCGGCATCGGCAATCGGCTACTTGATAGGTTGCGTAGCGAAGCGCATGCGGTGGGTCTTGCCAAACTCTTCCTGTTCACGGTGGACAATGTTCCTTCCGGCGAACCGTTCCTCATCCGGAGAGGCGCGCAGAAGGGGATCGTGCAGAAGGGGGGCCGGCTGTTCACCAAGGATATCGATATCGCGCTGATGCGGCGGTGGATCGCGGCGGGGGCGAAGGCCGGGTTTGAATCGGGCGTGTGGCACAACCGGATACCGGAAGAACATATCGATCGGTATGTCGTTGCCTACAACAGCATCAATGATGCGCCGCACGGCGAACTGGAGACCACGCAGACCGCCATGACGCCCGACGCGATGCGGGCGATCATCCGGCGGTTCATCGTCAACGGCGGGAACGATATTCTCATCGCGTGGGTCCGCGATACCCTCAGCGGCGAATTCGCCGCGATATCGGAGCTTGCTCTTAACCGCTCTCAGCCGACACAGGCTTTTCAGAACAATACCATGACCGTTTCCCGGTACCGGGGCAACGGTTTCGGGAAGCTGGTCAAGGCGCAGAACGCGCTCCATCTTATCGAGCACTGGCCGCGGATACAATCGATCCGCACCTCGAATGCCGAGGTGAACGATGCGATGCTCGCCATCAACGAGAAAATGGGCTTCAAACAGGTGCAGACCCATACCTTCTGGGAGCTGGCGGTTGATCGCGCACTAAAATCATAGGAGCCAGAGATGAGCTACATCATGGAATTGAGAAAGCATGTTGGTCATCAGCCTTTGATAATGCCGGGCGTGTGCATTGTTGTTAAGAACGGCGAAGGAGCGATACTGCTCCAGAAAAGGACCGACTCGGGCAAGTGGAGCACCATCGGCGGAGCTATGGAGCCCGGCGAAAGTTTTGAAGAGACTGCTCACCGAGAACTTTTTGAAGAAACCGGATTGAAAATCGAGAAAATGGAGATGAAGGCGCTTCTCTCCGGAAAAAATATGTTTTATGTCTACCCGAACGGAGATCAGGTTTTTAATGTAATTTGTGTGTTTGAGGTCTCCGCATGGCGCGGAACTCCTGCGATTAATGACGACGAAAGCATTGAATTTGCTTTCTTTACTCTTGATGATGCGCGGAAGATATTGAACCCGTTCTCGATTCTTATTCTGAAAGAGGCGGGATATTTTGAAGAGTAATCATATCGATCCGCTAGGGTCGGGAAATCTGAAAATATTAGGAGCTTGACGTTATGAGCCAAAAATCATTGTTGGAATTCTTGGATGAAGTACGATCGATAGCTCAACGGGGACTGAACTACTCGAAAGACACATACGATCTGGCAAGGTATGAACAATTGCTGAATCTAACATCACAACAATATTCGATTTTTGCCGAATTGCCGGCAAAAGAAATTGCTGATCAATTTAGAAGGGAATTGGGTTATATCACACCGAAGGTTGGCGTTAACGGCGCCGTTTTCTCTGAAGATGGGAAAATACTTCTTGAAAAAAGAGCGGAAGACAAACATTGGGGATTGCCGGGTGGTTGGGCCGAGAATGGCGAAACTCCGGAACAGTCTTTAAAAAGAGAGTTCCTCGAAGAAACAGGTCTCGATGTTGAGCCTATAAAATTTGCGAAAGTCTTTTCACGACTGCCGGGGATGTTTGGCCAACCGCACACCTCAGTTCACCTTCTTTATTTATGCAGAGTAAAAAATGGAGAGATAAAGATATCTGACGAAAGTCTTGAAATCGGATTCTTTCATATAAATGAAATAGTCGATTGGCACAGAGAGCATCGGGAAATGGCAGAAACAGCCAAGAGAGATATGAGATATGAGAAAAATTGACAGGGCGACCGTAGCGCAAGCCACGCGCCTATTCGATATCATGGTCGAAGCGACGAATGTCGGTTGTGCGCCGTCCTATCCGCCGGAGGTCATGGCCATCTGGCACAAGGGACGCAGCGCGGAGGGGATGGCGGGTGTCATCGCCAAGGCCGAGGTGTTCTCGCTGACCGATGGCGGGATCGTTCGGGGTTTCGTGCATGTCGAGGGGGCGGAGATCGTCGGACTTTTCGTCCATCCGGGTAACCACCGGAAGGGATACGGGGCCGACCTGTTCCGTTTCGCGGTCGAGAAGATCGGCGTACGCCCGGTGCTGATCAAGGCGACGCTCAATGCCGTGCCGTTCTACGCCAAACTCGGATGCCGCGCGGTGAGGTTGGAGGTGGTCCGGCGACATGACCGCGATATCTATGTGCAGAGAATGGAATTGGCCTGATCACAATAGGGGAGAAATATGCCACTGATCGAAGAGCGCGTTGCAGTTCTCGCCGGACGAACACGGGAAGTTGCAACGAAAACTCCGTGACGCGATAATGAAGAGGATAGGGTAGGCGCCATGAAAACGCTGCTCGACGACGGCGTGATGAAGAGGATCGACGCTACCGTTCCCGATTTACGGAAGAATTAATAAGAAGCGGCGTGCCCCTGGCAATGCCCCTGCCAGCCGGAATGATGTCTTACCGAATTTCTTGCTTCAACGGTTGGTACGGGATAGTATGCACGGCGTGAGGACCGTGATGAACAGGAACGCATGATAGATCTTGAACGGCGCCATATCATCCGCGAACAGTGGGCCCGTTTCTGGGACGGGGAGAGGGTCGATACCGCGATCATCCATCCCTATCTGCTCGCCTCGTGGGAGCGGAGCCGCGCCTTCGGCGTGCCGCGCCGCATGGAAAAGTTGCCGGTCGCCTCGTCGGGCGAACTGATCAACCGGATCCACGAAAGCCGCCGGATGCTCGGCGTCGCGGTCCCCTACATGAAGAAGATCATCTCCTTCATGAACGACCCCGAGAGCATCATCATGATCACCAACGGGCAGGGGATCGTGCTGGAACTGTTCGGGTCCCCGGAGATGCTGGCGCGCGACACGGCGCCGAAACTGGGGAGCCGCCTGCGCGAGGAGGATATCGGGACCAACGCCGTCGGCACGGCGCTCATCGAGGACCGGACGCTCGATATCTGGGCGGGGGAACACTACCTCGAAGCGCTCCACTATTGGTACGCGAGCGGCGACACCATCCACGACAAGGAGGGGAAGATACTCGGCTGTCTCTGCCTTATCTGCCGCTGGGATCTGGTCAACGCCCATTCGCTGGGACTCGTCGGCGCGGTAGCCGGGGCGATCGAACGGCAGCTGCACATCGAGGATGCGCTTGCCGAAAAGACGGTGGCGATGCAGAAACAGCAGGCGATCGTCGAGTCGATCGCCGAAGGTATCGTGGTCATCGACGGCGACGAGAAGATACGGGAGATCAACCCGCCGGCGCGACGGATGCTCGGGCTCGGGCCGGAGGATCACGCCGGGCGGTCGATCTACACCGTCATCCCCGACGGCATCAATTTCTTCAAGATCATGGCCGACGGCGCGAACATCCACGACCGCGAGGCGATCCTCTCCCTGCGCGACCGTAAATTCCACTGTTCGGTCTCCGCCGCACTGATACAGAGCGAAGGGGCGGTCGGCGGCATGGTCATCACCCTCAAGGAGGCGAAATCGCTCCATCAGTTGGCGGGCAAGATAGCCGGTTCGCGCGCCTACCTTTCTTTTTCCGACATCATCGGCGCTTCGCAGGCCTTGCAGGATGCGGTGAAGCTGGCGCGGACGGCGGCCAAGAGCCGGTCGAATGTGCTCCTACTGGGCGAGAGCGGCACCGGCAAAGAGCTCTTCGCCCAGTCGATACACAATTTCAGCGACCGGGCGGCCCATTCATTCGTCGCGGTCAACTGCGGCGCATTGCCGCGCGATCTGGTGGAAAGCGAACTGTTCGGTTACGAAGGGGGCGCCTTCACCGGTTCGAAGAAAGAGGGGCGGCCGGGGAAGTTCGAGCTGGCCGACGAGGGGACCATCTTTCTCGACGAGATCGGCGATATGCCGCTCGAAGCGCAGGTGAACCTCCTGCGGGTCCTCCAGAGTTCCGAAGTGGTCCGCGTGGGAGGCACCTACCCGAAGAAGATAGATGTCCGCGTCATCGCCGCCACCAACCACGACCTCAAAAAAGCGGTTGAACAGAAGGCGTTCCGCGACGATCTCTACTACCGGCTCAATGTCCTCGCCATCACCATCCCGCCGCTACGCGAACGGGTGGAGGACATCGAGGCGCTCGCGCTCCATTTCGCCAAACGGTCGGCCCACGCGATGAATAAGCCCCATCCCGCCATCACCCCCGATGCGATGCACCTGCTCAAGGCATATCCGTGGCCCGGCAACATCCGCGAACTGGAGAATGTGCTGGAGCGGGCGGTCAACATCATGGAGCGCCCCGAGATAACGCCCGCCGAATTGCCCGACCACCTGCAGGGGGGGAGCGAGCGGCAGGCGTTGCCGGAAGGGCCGTCGCTCAAGGCGCGGGAGTACGAGACGATACTGCGGATGCTCGAAGAGACCGGCGGCAATCTTCGCGCCGCGGCGGCCCGTTTGGGGATCGCGCGCGGCACCCTCTATAATAAGGTGGTCAAGTACCGGATCGACCTCGAAAAGTTCCGCGGCAAAGGCTGATCGCAGGCTGTCTAATTTCTGCACATGTCCAATTGAACATGTGTACATCGAATACGATTTTAAAATAGACGCCTTGCAACTCATCGCACTGCTATAAAAAAATATATCAGATAAAATTCAACGTGTTATAAAGTCAGAAAGAGCATTTCGTCGTCTGGCACGGCATTTGTGCTATGTATCATGTTTTTTGACGAGGTGATACGATGCGGCTCCTGACCAAATTCATCCTGACGACGGTGGCGATATTCCTGATGCTCGCCATAACTCTCTCAACGGTCAGTACCCTCTGGATAAACAAGAATACGATCAACGACGCACAGCACCGGGTCGAAGTGGCGATCCGCTGGGCGCGCGAGGCATTCAATCAGAAGAACCGCGACGCTCATCAGGTGCTCGCGGTGGTGGCGCAGAACGAACTGCTCCGCGATTTCCTCGATAATCCCCGCGACCCGAAACTGGCCGCCGCGGTGCAGGAGAAGTTCAACAACTTCAGGCTCCAGCACCACATGGACCTTCTCAACATCGTGTCGGCCGACGGCACGGTGCTCCTGCGGACGCGGCCCCCCTTCAACCGCGGCGACGACATATCGGACAACCCCTTCATCCGCCATGTCCTGCTGAACGGGAAGAGCATCGAGGGGACCATCGTGATAGCGCGTTCGGCGCTCATCCGCGAAGGGGAGAGCCTGCTGGAGCGGGCGGTCGACGCGACCGGCGAACCCAACGGGATGTTCACCGGCACCGCGGTCCCGGTCATGCGGGGAGGGAAACTCATCGGGATCATCTCGTCGGGTATCCTCATCAACGGCAACAACGATTTCATCGACACGGTGCGCGACGCGGTCTCCTACGGCGACTACTACAAAGGCCGCTCGGTCGGCACCGCGACCATCTTCATGGGCGACAAGCGGATCGCCACCAATGTCGTCGGGAACAAGGCGGGCCGGGCGACCGGCACATCGGCGGCGGCCGATGTGGCCGACATGGTGCTCCTGCACGGCGAGGCGTGGTCGGGGCGGGCGTGGGTGGTCGACGCGTGGTACCTTTCCTACTATGAACCGCTCCGCGATCCCGACAACAACATCATCGGCATGCTCTATGTGGGCGAACTTGAACAGAAGTACCGCGATATCCGTTTCAAGGCGGTGGCGAGCGTGGTGTCGGTCATCTTCGTCGCGATGATCCTGAGCATCGTCGTATTCATCCTGATCGCGCGGAGCATACTCGAACCGGTCAGGAAACTGCGTGACGCTACGGCGCGCCTCATCAAAGGGGAACGGTCGGCGCGGGTGACCGAGAGTTTCGGCGGCGAGATGGGCGATCTCACCCGGTCGTTCAACAATATGGCCGACGACATAGAACGGCACACCGCCGAGATCGAGCGGAAACAGCGGGAACTGGCCGCGCTCAACAGCGAACTCGAGATGACCAACCGCAACTACATCGACATGCTGGGATTCATCAGCCATGAACTGAAAAACCCGCTCGCGAGCGCCGTCCTCAGTCTCCACACGGTCAAGGACGGCTATCTGGGCGAACTCAACGATAAGCAGAAGAAGGGTCTGGACAATGTCGCCGAAAGCCTCGACTACTTCAAGGAACTGATCCGCAGTTATCTCGACCTGTCGAAACTCGAGAAGGGCGACTATGTCATCAACCGGCGCAATACGGCGCTCAAGAGCGCGGTGATAGACCCGGCGATAAACGGGCTGGCCGAAGAGATCCGCCGGCACCACATGACGCTCGACATCGGCGTCCACGACGATACGATGGTCGACGCCGACCCCGATCTGCTGCGCATCGTCTACGACAACCTGCTGGGCAACGCGGTCAAATACGGCCGCGAAGGCGGCGCCATCCGTCTGCGCGAAAAGGTGCGGGACGGCCGCCGGGTATTCAGCGTCTATAACGAAGGGACGGGGATACCGCGCGAGAAGATGGACCTGCTCTTCAAGAAGTTCTCGCGCATCTATTCGCCGGAGAACGCCGGAAAACGGGGTTCGGGGCTCGGGCTGTACGCCTGCCGCGAGATCGTCCGGAAGCACGGCGGCGAGATATGGGCCGAATCGGAGCCCGGCAAGTGGGTCGAGTTCAGTTTCGAGATAGGATAACGGGAGAACGATATGCAGAGAAAGATCCTGATCGCCGACGACGATGTCCAGATGGTCAGCGCGCTACGCACCCTGCTGGAGAATGTCGGGTTCACCGTGGCGGTGACCCATCGCTCCAAAGAGGTGGTGGAGTTGACCCGGCGCGAGAGGCCCGACCTGATACTGCTCGATGTCCTGTTCGCCGGGATGCCGGGCCCCGACGGGTTCGAGATATCGCGGAAACTCGCCAAGGACGCCGAACTGCGGACCACGCCGGTCATCATCCTGAGCGGGGTGAAGCGGGTCATCGCGAGCGATTTCCCGGTGGAGCCCGACGAGGAGTGGCTGCCGGTCGCCGCGTTCCTCGATAAACCGGTCCGCCCCGATCAACTGCTCAAAGAGATCGAACGGTTACTTTCCGATAGGAGTCACTCATGAACACGATGACCGAACAGGTGCTGACGAGGTATCCGGGAGCAGGGCGGGATAAACTCATCCCGATCCTGCAGGAGGTGCAGGAGACCGACGGCTACATCTCCAAGGAGGCGGTCGCGCTGATCGGCCGTCATCTGGGGGTCCCCGCCTCGAAGATCTACGGCGTGGCGACCTTCTACAATCAGTTCCGTTTCACGCCGAAAGGGAAGTACCACATCATGGTGTGCCGCGGCACCGCCTGCCATGTCAAAGGGTCGGCCGACATACTCGAACGGATCGAGCGGGCACTCAAGATCAAGGCGGGAGAAACGAGCCGCGACGGATTGTTCTCGATCGAGGTGGTCGCCTGCATCGGCGCCTGCGGCCTCGCGCCGGTCATCTGCGTGAACGGTGAATATCACGGCAAACTGACCGGCGACGCGGTCGAGAAGATCGTGAAGAGTTATCAGGAACGGGAGGCGGCACATGGCAACTGAGAACACCCTCTTCACACTCGGCGCCGAGGCGCAAAAGAAACTCCGCCGCGAAACGATCGACCGGCCGGTCATCTTCGTCGGCGCGGGGACCTGCGGGCTGGGCGCGGGCGCGGCGCAGACGCTGGCCGCGGTCCGGGAATGGATCGCCGCTAAGAAGATCGATGCCGACATCGTCGAGACCGGCTGTATCGGGTTGTGCGCCGAAGAGCCGCTCATGGATGTCCAACTTCCCGGCCGGGCGCGGGTCAGTTTCAAAAAGGCGACCGCGGAGAAGGCGCCCCGGATACTCGACGATATCTTTGCGGGGATGGTCGATACGAAGGCGGCGCTGGTCCAGTTCGATGACGGGGTCAATGCGCACTGGAAAGGGGTCCCGACCTTCGCCGAACATCCCTTCTTCCGGCGGCAGACCCGCTGGGTGCTGGCCAACTGCGGCGTCATCGACCCTGAAAGTCTCGAAGAATACTGCGCCCGCGGCGGCTACGAGGCGCTCCGCAACACCCTTTCGTGGCTGACGCCCGACGAGGCGGTCGAAACGGTGCTGAAAAGCGGCCTGCGCGGACGCGGCGGCGGCGGCTTCCCGACCGGCAAGAAGTGGCGGTTCGCCCGCGCCGAGAAGGGCGATCTCAAATATCTCATCTGCAACGCCGACGAGGGCGACCCGGGGGCCTTCATGGACCGCGCCGTCATCGAGGGCGATCCCTACCGGCTCCTCGAGGGGATGACCATCGCCGCCTACGCCATCGGGGCGCGCGAGGCCTACATCTATATCCGCGCCGAATATCCGCTGGCGATCAAGCGGCTGGAGCGGGCGATCGCGGTGGCCGAGTCACGCAACCTGCTCGGCGATAAGATACTGGGCAGCGACCTGTCGCTCCGCATGCACATAAAAATGGGGGCCGGCGCCTTCGTCTGTGGCGAGGAAACGGCGCTCATCAACAGCATTGAAGGGAAACGCGGGATGCCGCGTCCCCGCCCGCCCTTCCCGGCGGTGAAGGGGCTCTTCGGCAAGCCGACGGTCATCAACAATGTCGAGACCTTCGCCAATGTCCCGGAGATCTTCCGGAACGGCGCGGAGCACTTCGCGGCGGTCGGGACCGGGTCGAGCGCCGGCACCAAGGTGTTCGCCCTGTCGGGCAAGGTGGTCAACACGGGGCTCGTCGAGGTGGCGATGGGGACCCCCATCCGCGAGATCGTCTTCGACATCGGCGGCGGCATCGAACACGGGGCCCGCTTCAAGGCGGTGCAGATCGGCGGCCCGAGCGGCGGCTGCATACCCGACGCGAACCTCGACACCAAGATCGACTACGAGGAGTTGAAGAAGGTCGGCGCGATGATGGGGAGCGGCGGTCTGGTGGTGATGGACGAACATACCTGCATGGTCGATGTGGCCAAGTTCTTCATGGACTTCATCCAGCGTGAATCGTGCGGGAAATGCATCCCGTGCCGCGAAGGGACGCGCCGGATGCTCGAGATACTCCAGGCGATCACCCGTTCGCGCCGGAACGAGACCGGCGAGCAGGCGCTCCAGCGCTTTCAGGGGATCATGCAGTTGACCGAACTGGCCGAGGTGATCCGTTCGACCAGCCTCTGCGGGCTGGGGCAGACGGCGCCCAATCCGGTCCTCTCGACGCTCAAATGGTTCCGGCACGAATACGACGCCCATGTCTACGACCGGAAGTGCCCTGCGGGCGCCTGCAAGGATCTGCTCACCTACCGGATCGTCGAGGAGCAGTGCAAGGGGTGCACACTCTGCGCGAAGAAATGTCCGGTCGGCGCGATCAAGGGGGCGCCCAAATCGCCGCACTACATCATCGATGAAAAATGCATCCGGTGCGGCGCCTGCATGGCCGCCTGCCCGTTCAAAGCGATAGAAACGGAATAGGGGAGTGTCATGGAACAGATGAGAGCGAATGGATCCGCGATATCGTTCGAACAGGGCGAAACGGTGCTGAGCGCGCTGAAGCGCGCCGGCATCCGGGTGCCGACCCTGTGCCACATCGAGTGTCTGCCGCCGGTCGGCGCCTGCCGCATCTGCGTGGTGGAGGACACCGCGACCGGGCAACTCATCCCGTCGTGCAGTTTCCCCGCCGCGCCGGGGCTGTCGGTGGCGACCCACAGCGTAAAGGCGCTGAGAGCGCGCAAGACCATCGTCGAGTTACTGCTCGCCAACCACCCCGACGACTGCCTCTACTGCGACCGCAACCTCACCTGCGACCTGCAGAAACTGGCCGAAGAACTGGGGGTGCGCCAGCGGCGCATCACCGGCGAACGGATAGCGCAGTTCGTCGATAACTCCAGCCCCGCCATCATGCGCGACCCGGAAAAATGCATCCTGTGCGGCAAATGCGTCCGTACCTGCGAAGAGATACAGGGCGTTTCGGCGCTCGATTTCAGCGGTCGCGGCTCGAAAAGCAGGATATCGACCGCCTTCGACCGGAGCCTCAACCTCTCGACCTGCGTCGCCTGCGGCCAGTGCGTCATGGCCTGCCCGACCGGTGCGCTCACCGAACGCTCCAGCCTCCGCGAAGTGCTGAACGCCCTGCAGGACCCGAAGAAAACGGTCGTCATCCAGCACGCCCCGGCGATCAGCGTGTCGCTGGCCGAGGAGTTCGGCCTGCCCGCCGGGAGCGACATCATGGGACTCATGACCGCGGCGCTTAAGAAGATCGGCTTCACGGCGGTGTTCGACACCTCCTTCTCGGCCGACCTCACCATCATGGAGGAGGCGACCGAACTGGTGGAGCGGGTGAAGGGGGGCGGCGTACTGCCGATGATCACCTCGTGCAGTCCGGCGTGGATAAAGTTCGCCGAGACCTTCTACCCGACGGTACTGCCGCACCTTTCGACCTGCAAGAGCCCCCAGCAGATGCTCGGCGCGGTCATCCGCCACTACTGGGCCGACACGCAGGGGCTCGATAAAAAGGCGGTCTATTCGGTCAGCGCCATGCCCTGCACCGCCAAGAAATTCGAGGCGGAGCGCGAAGAGATGCTGGTGAAGGGGGCCCCCGACATCGACGCGGTCCTCACGACCCGCGAACTGGCAAAACTCATCCGGATGTACTCTATAGACCTCGGCAAACTCGAACCGGTCGCCTGCGACCTGCCGTTCGGCGAACGGTCGAGCGCCGGTAAACTCTTCGGCGCGAGCGGCGGGGTGATGGAGGCGGCGATCCGGACGGCCCACTACCTCATCACCGGCCGCGAACTGGAGAACCTCGTGGTCGCGGCGGTGCGCGACGGCGAAGGACTGCGCGAAACGACCCTCACGCTCGGCGGGCTGACGCTTAAGGCGGCGGTCGTGAGCGGCCTCGGGAGCGCGCGGAAGGTGCTCGACGAAGTGGCGGCCGGGAAGAGCCCCTACCACTTCATCGAGATCATGTCGTGCCCCGGCGGCTGCATAAACGGCGGCGGTCAGCCGCGCGGCCTCGACCGCGACAATGTGAAAAAACGGCTGGCGGCGCTCTACGCGATCGATGCGGCGGCGACCCTGCGGGTGAGCCACAAGAACCGCGCGGTGGCCGACCTCTACGGGAAGTTCCTCGGCAAACCGGGGGGCCACCTGAGCCACGAACTGCTCCATACGACCTATCAGGCGCGGACCGATCTGTTATAAGGGAGAAGACGATGAACGAAGAAAAACGGAACATACTGCTGGTCGACGACGACCCCGATTTCCTCGAACCGGTCAGGATGCTGCTCGCCGCGCACGGCTACACCGTGGAGACGGCCCACAGCGAAGAGGGGGCGCTCACCTGCCTCGAGAACTTCAAGCCCGACCTCGCGATACTCGACCTGATGATGGACCACTACGACAGCGGCTTCATCGTCGGGCACAAACTCAAGGGGCGCTACCCCGACGCGAAGGTCATCCTCGCGACCGGCGTCACCGGCGAGACCGGCTACCGGTTCGCGGCCGATTCGGAGTACGGCGCGAACTGGACCGGCGCCGATCTCATCATGGACAAGGGGATACGGCCCGACCAGATACTCAGAGAGATCAAGAGACTGTTGGGAGCATGACCATGAACGCCCTGAGACTCCTCATCGTCGACGACGATCCGCGGATGCGCGAAAGTTGTTCGCTGGTGCTCGACGGCCTGCGGATACGGATGCCGTGGCTCCCCGACGAATACGCGCTGAAGGTCCTCTTCGCGGGGACCGCCGAGGAGGCGAAGGGCCTCATCGAGACCGGGCCGGTCGATCTGCTCCTGCTCGACCAGCGCCTCCCCGGCATGCAGGGGACCGACCTGCTCGCCTACATCGTCGAGAAGGAACTCGACCTGCAGACGGTCATGATCACCGGCAACGCCTCGCTGGACACCGCCGTGAACGCCACCCGCAACGGGGCGAGCGAGATACTCGCGAAGCCCTTCACCCCCGAAGAACTGCGGCTGAGCGTCTCGAAGGCGGCGCGGTTCCTGGTACTCCAGCGGATCGCGGCGAAACTCGACGAAGAGCGCAAAAAGACCCGGTTCGAATTCATCAGCGTGCTCTCGCACGAACTCAAAAGCCCGCTCGCGGCGGTGACCGGCTATCTCGACATGCTGCGCAACCGGACGCTCGGCGACGATCTTGCCGCCTACGACGCCTGCGTCGAACGGTCGATCCTGCGGCTCGAAGGGATGCGGCGGCTGATCATCGACATGCTCGACCTCACCCGCATCGAATCGGGGGTGAAGGTGCGGACCATCGCCGAACACCACCTCGCCGACATCGCCGGCGACCTCTTCGACGGGGTCAGGGCTCAGGCGGCCAAACGGGGCGTCACGCTGACGCAGGACCTGCCCGATGTCGTCGTGAAGGTCGACCGCGTCGAACTGGAGATCGTCATCAACAATCTCCTCACCAACGCGATAAAATACAACAAGGAGGGGGGCGCGGTCACCCTCACCGGCCAGCGGATCGGCCACGCGCTCAAACTGCAGTGCCGCGACACCGGCATCGGCATGACCGCCGAAGAGACCGAGAAACTGTTCAAGGAATTCACCCGCATCCGCAACGAGAACACGAAGAACATACTAGGCAACGGTCTGGGATTGTCGATCGTCAAGAAGATCGTCGCCCTGTACGATGGAGAGGTATCCGTGGAGTCACGACAAGGGGAAGGTTCGGTCTTTACCGTCATCCTTCCCGGCATAATAACCTGAGCAGAGGGAGAGCGTCATGTCGAAGAGAGTGTTTTTAGTGGACGATGATCAGGACATCATCGTGCAGAACAAACTGGCCCTCACGGCCAAGGGTTTCACCGTGGAGGACGCGGGCAGCGCCAAGGAGGCGACCGAGAAGATCAACAAATTCCGCCCCGACATCATCGTCCTCGATGTCATGATGGAGAACCCGCGGGCGGGTCTGGAATTCGCGGGCAAGATGGCGACCGATCCGGCCATGCCCAAGATCCCGATCATCCTGCTCACCAGCGACGGTCAGAACCCGGGCTGGCTCGCCGAAGCGGGCTTCACCTGGGCCCGCATCGCCAAGATCCTCGACAAGCCGGTCACCCCGGAGAAACTGGTCGAGACGGTCAAGTCGGTGCTCGGGAAGAAGTAAGGTATCCCTCCCTCTGCCGTCCCTCCCCCGTTTTCGATCGGGGGAGGGACGGATCCCTTACTGTACCGCCAAATTGTCGATCATGAAGGTGCCGGTGAGCGGCACCGGGGTGGATGAGACCTCGACGAGCCCCGCGGCCGTTATCTCCGCGACGGTGATGGATGCCGATTCGTCGTTCGAACTGCGGAACGAACTGATGAGGACATGATCCGCGAACGGCGGCCGGTACAGTTTCACCATCGGTTGGACGAGGTCGTGCGTCTCCTTCTTCACATAGGTGATCGCCTCGTCGGTCACGGCGAGCGTCGCCCCCTTGAAGTAACCGTTCATCACCACCGCGGTGTCGCCCGCATTGTTGAGCACGAGGTAATCGGGCGAGTCGAGCGCCGCGTCGGAGAATTCGACCAGTTCGGTGATGCCGTCGGCGAATTCGTCATTCGATAAGAGTTTTATAAGTCCCGGATCCTCGGCGTACTCGCTCGAATTGGCGATGAGCAGATAGTCGCCGTCGGCGGAGACCCCGATGGATTTCACCGAGGGGCCCGCTCCGTTCGCCCCCGGCGTTCCCCAGACATCGTACCACTGGAGTACCAACGGTGTATCGCCCGAGAGGTCGAGCACCGCCAGATCGTCGGGGCCCGCCGTCAATTCATCGGAAAAGAATTCCTTGCCGCCGAGCGCCACCGCCAGCATGCCGCCCGGAAGCGGCGTGAAGGCGGTCGGGACATGCATGGCGGGGTGGTCGGTCGCTATCTCGGCGTGGCCGGTGTCGTCGACCGTCATCGTGTAGATGCCGCCGCTGTAGTGGGAGTATTCGTCGGTCGTGATGGGATTGCCGTAGGTAAGGTAGAATCGGTGCGGGTCGAGCGGATCGGCCGTTATCTGGTCGAATATCACCCGTTCGCTCTCGGCGAGGTTCGGCAGGACTATCCCGGTCTGTGCGATGCAGAGCGTCCGACCGACGAGCGCGAAGAGCGTCACGAAGCCGGTCTCCCACGACGATACGGCGGCGAGTCGTCCGTTGGCGTTGAACCCGATGCTTTCGAGTTTCTTGTCGGTCTCGAAGTACTTTCCGGTGTCGGTGAGCGTCCCGTCGTCGGCGAGCACCAGCACCCAGACGCGCCACGGCGCGGTGTCGTCCTGATAGTCGTTGGCCGTCGCGAGGACGATGCGGCCGTCGGGGATGTCGGTGACGCAGGTCTTTCCGGTCGTATCGAAACCCGAAAGGAACCCGTCGTCGCTATCGGGCGTCTCGCCGTCGTCGGTCAGGATGTCGTCGGCCGCCTCGTCGGGGGCGACGGTGTCGGTGGTGTCGTCGGTCGGCGTCGCGGCATCGTCGGCGGCGGTGTCGGCCGTTTCGTCGGTCGCGGTGTCGTTCACCAAAGTGTCCTCGTCGTGCTCTGTGGTGCCGGAACTCGAACAGCCGATGAACAGCAATAGTGCGGCGATGGTCGGCGTCAGCAGGTACTTCATCGTATCCTCCCTGAATTCGTTCGGGCGATCATACCCGAAAACGGCGGTAATTCAAACTAAGCGGGTCAGTTGCGGAAGTTGGGGGAGAAGAAAACTATTGAAATTTAGATGTGAGACCGCTGACTTTCTGACCCCATTGAATTCCTCTTTCTTCTTGCAACCCTGTTTCGTTCGACTATGATCGTCCCATGCCCATGCCGAACGGAGGTTTCCCATGCGGTCCTTTCTTTATCTTTTCTTTCTCTCTTTCCTGCTTGCCGCCTGCGACAGCCCGCAGACAGAACCGTATCCCGATGCCGGCCTGAACGATGAGACGGCGGCGACCGCGGACGACTTCATCGAACCGGCGGGAGACGAGGGGGAGGCGGCGGAAGATATGATCACCGACGATGTCTTGTCCGATAGCGACGAGGTGTCGGAAGATGATACTCTGCTGGAAGAAGAAGATACCTTGTTCAGCGACGAGGACGGAGTTTTTGTCGATGAGGAGCCACTATGGCCGAAACAATGGGCTCGCGGCAGTCGGGGGTTGGGGATCGCGGCCGATGGTTCCGGTAACATCTATGTGACCGGCGTAACCTATGTCGTCATCGGCCGGGGGCCTTCCGAACCGGTTCTGCCTGACTATTGTTCCGAAGAACACGGATGTTACGAAGATATCTTCCTGACGAAATCCGATCTGTTCGGCAATCATCTGTGGACCAAACAGTGGGGTACGCAGTGGAGCGATTGGGGGCAATCGGTGGCGGTCGATGATTCGGGCAATGTCTATGTGACGGGATCTACTAGGGGAGATATACTTTTGCATGACGATGATGATTGTCCGGGACCCGGTATCACTTGCCCGGAAGATGTCTTTTTGACGAAACTCGATGGCAATGGCAAGGAGTTGTGGACATTGCAATGGGGGACCGCCGACGATGACGACGGCGGGACTTCGGTAAAGGTCGCCGCTTCAGGTTCCGTCTATGTGACCGGGTTCACCACAGGGGTCGACTTCGATGGGGAGATGCATATCGGGGATGGTCGGTGCACTGAAACCATGGAAGAGTTCACGGCGCCGTGCAGCGATATGTTCCTGACAAAAGTAAGCGTAACGGGGATGATCGAGTGGTCGATACAGTACGGCACTATGGACGATGAACATGGCGAATCGCTGGCGCTCGATAGTTCGGAAAACAGCTATGTTACCGGTGCTACCGCGGGATCGTTCGATGGCGACGGAACGGCCGAAACGCGTCCCGGCGATATCTTTCTCGTTAAATTCGATCGGACCGGTGCACGGGAATGGCTCCGGCAGTGGGGAACCGAGGTCTGGGATGGAGGCCATGCGGTCGTAACCGACGGCGAGGGATCCGTTTTCATTACCGGTCTTACTCGCGGTGCTCTTGACGGGAATTCCGCTGCCGAGGAACTTTGTTCGGTCTTAGGCGAGGGGGATCAGGCGTGTTCCGATACCTTTTTGACGAAGTTCAATGCCGCGGGCGAAAAACAGTGGACCCGTCAGTGGGGAAGTATCGATTATGATGCGGGATACGGAGTGGTTATCGATAGTTCGGGGGGTATTTTTGTGACGGGTTCTGCCGCCGGCGATGTCGATGACGCCGTTTTTGCCGGTGGTTCGGGAACCGATATCATGTTGACGAAGTTCGATGCGGCGGGGGAACGGCTCTGGACGAAACTATGGGGCGGCACCGCGGACGATTCGGGGATGGATGTCGTTGTCGATTTGAACGATACCGTCTATCTTACCGGCTGGGTCACCCATTATGATCTGCGACATCCCGAATTGTCGACATCGGGTCTTTTCCCGTTTCTTATCAGGGAACTGCCGGAGATAAATCCCGCACCGTGACGGCGCATCGCCGCCTCTTCCTCACCAAAGGCCGGTACCGCAAATTTTCTTGCTTCAAAATTGGGCGGGGCTATTATCGCGGTGAAATTTGAGGGAGGGTCGCATGAAGAAAATAATCGTTCAGGGCACCGAGATCGCGGTCTTTACCCAAGACGACGGGGACTATATCTCACTTACCGATATGCTCAAGGCAAAAGATGGCGATTTCTTCATTTCCGATTGGCTCCGCAACAGGAATACCGTTGAATTTCTTGGCATCTGGGAGAAGATCCACAATCCGAATTTTAATTATGGCGAATTCGCCGCAATTAGAAACCGAGCAGGGCTGAATAATTACAAGATAAGCGTAAAAGAGTGGGTCGCGAAGACCAACGCGATAGGGCTTCATGCCAAAGCGGGTCGTTACGGTGGCACTTATGCCCATAAGGACCTTGCCTTTGAATTCGGGATGTGGATCAGCGCGGAGTTCAAAATATATCTCATCCAAGAATTCCAGCGGTTGAAAGAGGCGGAGTATAAGCAACTCGGCTGGGACATCAGGCGCAACCTTACCAAGATCAATTATCGGATACATACCGATGCGATAAAGGAAAATCTGATACCCGCGGAGATCACGAAAGAAGAGGCGGATCTCGTGTATGCGACCGAGGCCGATGTTTTGAATATGGCGCTTTTCGGCATGACGGCAAAAATATGGCGGGAGAAGAATCCGGACAAAAAAGGCAATATCCGAGATTATGCGGATGTGTCCCAACTGGTTTGCCTTTCAAATCTTGAGAATCTGAACGCCCATTTCATCAACGACGCCCTTTCTCAATCGGAGCGGTTGGTGAAACTTAACAAGATCGCCATTCATCAAATGAAACTGCTGACGGAAGACCGGACGGTCAAGAAGTTGGAGAAGAAAGAGAGGGCTTGAATCCGGGCGGGGACGGAGAAATTTGCCTCCTCTTTTCAGCTTGATATAATGGCCCCGTTCAACTTGAGAGGGGACCCATGACCAAATACCTTATGATCCTTGCGGCGCTGTTCGCGCTGATTGCCTGCGGAGGGGATGACGAGGTTAAGTGGGTCACCGATCAGACCTACGCCGACCTCGAATGGTCCCCTCTGTCAGAAAAACTGATGACATGGCAGGCGGCCATGGATTACTGCGAAGCAATGGGCGCTCGACTGCCGAACATCGATGAACTGCGGAAGATCATCATCAACTGTCCCGGTAGTACCTATGGCGGGGCTTGTCCGGTTTCCGCCCCCGATTGCTTGAATAGTGATTGTCGGAAGCACGAAGATTGCCGGTGTGGTGACGGATCTGCCGATTCATACTCCGCATTGGGCGAAGGGAAGAACATCTGGCTATGGTCGTCTTCGTCCCTTGTCGGCAGCACCAACGTCGCATGGAATGTCTACTTCAGCTACGGCAGTGTCAACTACAGCAATAAGAGCAGCTACGACCATGCGCGCTGTGTAAGATGACCGCAGGTTGGATTTTGTCTGCCGGCGCATCATGAAATTAGGAGGTTCTCGATGGTGACGAAGAAGATAGAGGATGCGAACACGCGGTATTATATTGATCTGGACTTGAGAAAGGGGGTGATCATCGGGTGGGATTACGGTCAGCGGGACCAGTTGTCGCAGGAACTGCCCGACCCGGCGCATCGCCGCCTCTTTCTCTCCAAAGGTCAGTGGCGGAAGTTGGGGGAGAAGGGAAATGGGAAGTTGCGTTAATATAGAGGTGACCCCATTGGGGCTCCGACCGTTATCGCGACCTGCGCCGCCTTGGTGCCGCTCTCCACATAGCGGTGCGCATCGGCCGCCTGCTCCAGCGGGAAGGTCCGGTCGATGACGGTGGTCAGCGCGCCCGACTCGAATAGTCCCTTCACCGCAACGAGGTCGGCGAGCTGTTCGGTCTCGCTCGCGCAGAGCGCCCTCGGGCCGCCCGTCAGCCGCGTCCGGAGCATCTGCATGAGCTGTTTTGACTTGAAACTGACATAGACATAGCGGCCGTCGGGGGCAAGGACGCGGCGCGCCTTGTCGAACGATCCTTTGCCGAGTATGTCGAATATCACATCCCACCGCTCGTCGCCCGCCGTGAAGTCCTCGCGGGCATAATCGATCACCCGGTCGGCGCCGAGCGCCCGCACGAACTCCATCCGCTGGGTGCCGCACACCCCCGTGACCGTGGCCCCACGGTGTTTGGCGATCTGGAGCGCGAGCGAACCGATCCCGGCGCTGGCGCCGTTCACCAGCACCTTCTGTCCCGGCCGGAGGTCGAGCCGTCCGATCATCTTCAGCGCCATCATCGCGCCGTAGGGGACCACCGCCGCCTGTTCGTAGGTGAGGTTGGCCGGTTTCTCGGTCAGTATCCCGTTCTCGGACATGCAGATATATTCGGCGTAGGCGCCCATCCGGGGGCCGACGAAACCGAACACCGGCGTGCCGGGGTTGAACCGCGTGACGGCGGAGCCCACCGTGTCGATGTCGCCCGCGAACTCACTGCCGAGGATGGCGCGACGGGGGCGGAAGATGCCGAAGTAGAGTTTTGCGAGCATCAGGAAGAGGGCGGGCATGTGGAACTGTGCCGGGGTGACCTGCCCGAGTTTGCGGACCAGCAGATCGCCGAAGTTGACCGATGCGGCGCGGATGCGGATGCGGACCTCGTTCGCTTTCGGTTTGGGGGTGGGGATCTCTTGCAGTTGCAGGACATCGGGCGGTCCGTACGCGGTGTAGACGATCGCTTTCATGGGCGCTCCTTCCCGGAATGGTTCACCTGTGCAGAATGACGGCCGCGTCGGGCGAAGTCAAGAGAAAATCAGGACCGGTGCGTTATCGTGCCGGAAAGTGACCGGAACGGATAAATTTGCCTCCTTCTTTCAGTTTGATATAATCGCCCCGTTCAACCTTGGGAGGGGCCCCATGACCAAATACCTTATGATCCTTGCGGCGCTATTCGCGCTGGTGGCGTGCGGAGAGGATGACGGCAACGATCCGGTCGATAACGAGGCGATCAATGATAAAGCCCAACCCGACGCCGACACCACCCCTGTATGGGTCACCGATCAGACCCACGCCGGTCTTGAATGGTCTCCCTTGTCAGAAAACAGGATGAAATGGCAAGAAGCCATGGACTACTGCGAAGCAATGGGTGCCCGACTGCCCAACATCAATGAACTGCGGAAGATCATCATCAACTGCCCCGGCAGTACCTACGGCGGGGCCTGTCAGGTGTCCGATCCAGATTGCTTGAATAGTGATTGTCGGACATACGAAGATTGCCGGTGTGACGCATCTGCCGATTCATACTCCGCATTGGGAGATGGCCAGATATGGCTATGGTCGTCTTCGTCCCGTGTCAACAGCGCCAACGACGCGTGGAATGTCCACTTCTACTACGGCGGTGTCTACAACGCCAATAAGGACGGCAACTACCGTGCGCGCTGTGTAAGATGACCGCGGGTTGAATTTCAGATAAAATCACACATACACATCGACCGCCCCTTCCTCAATCTTCCCCAGCGAGGCGGCGGTCTTCCCGCGCAGTTCGTCGTCGGGTATGTCGCCGAGCATCTTCTGGATGAGCGCATCGCCGACTTTGCGCGTCTCGGGCGTCGCGTAGTTGACCAGATATTCCTTGAAACTGGTGATCGCGTTGGGCAGGCAGTAGTGCTTGATGAGCCCCGGCTTGGCGAGATCCATGAAATCCTGACCGGTGCGCCCCAGCCGGTAACAGCCGGTGCAGAACGAGGGGATATAGCCCATCGTCGCGATGTCGCGGATCACCTCTTCGAGCGAACGGTGATCGCCCAGCGAGAACTGCTCGCCGCCCGATTCCTCGGAGTAGCCGCCGGGGTTGGTGCGCGACCCGGCCGATATCTGCGAGATGCCGAGCGTCAGGGCGTCGCGGCGAGTCTGGGCGCTCTCGCGGGTGGAGAGTATCATGCCGGTGTAGGGGACGGTGATGCGGAGGATCGAGATGATCTTGCGGAAATCACGGTCGCTCACCGCGTGGGGCGGGTTGATGGAGATATCGGAGCCGGTCGCCGGTTCGAGGCGCGGGACCGATATGGTGTGGACGCCGGTGCCGAACCGTTCTTCGAGGTGGCGAATGTGCTGGAGGAGCGCCATGATCTCGAACCGGTAGTCCTCAAGGCCGAAAAGGATGCCGACGCCGACATCGTCGATGCCCGCTTCCATCGCGCGGTCCATCGCGGTGAGGTGGTAGAGGTAATCGGACTTGGGCCCCGACGGGTGCATCGTTTTATAGGTCTCGGCGTGGTAGGTCTCCTGAAAGAGCTGGTAGGTGCCTATGCGCGCCGCCTTGAGCCGCTTGAAGCCCTCGACCGGGAGCGCGGCGATGTTGACATTGATGCGCCGTATCTCGCCGCTTTGCCCCATTTTGACACTGTAGACCGTCTCTATCGCTTTCACCGTATAGTCGAGCGCGCTCATCCCGAGCCCTTCGCCGGTGAGGAGCAGGACCCGCTTGTGTCCCTGCTGGATGAGCGTCTGCGTCTCGCGGCGTATCTCGTCGAAGGTGAGCGTCCGGCGCGGTATCAGTTTGTTGGTCCGCCGGAAGGCGCAGTAGAGGCAGTCGTTGTTGCAGAGGTTCGATGCGTAGAGCGGCGCGAAAAGGACCAGCCGTTTACCGTAGATCTCCTCCTTGATGTAGCGCGCCATCTCGGCGATCTTGTCGAGGTGGGCGTCATCCTCCACCATCAGCAGGCGTTCCGCCTCGGCGAACGATATCCCTTTCAGTTCCTTGGCATGGGCGAGTATCTCGTCCAGTTCCTTCGCGTCGGGCGGCGTGGTGTTTTTAAGATAGTCGTATATCCTGCCGTGATCGATGAAACCGGTATCCATGGGGCCTCCGTCATAGCGGGTGATGATCCGTTACCCGATACTAACCACACAAGGATAAAAATCAACCTTGAAAGTCTCAATAATATACTTATACTCAACACGGCCCTTATCCGTGGAGGATCGCCGACATGAGACCGGCGCTGGATCCGATACTGAAAAAAGACGAGTTGACGCGGGATGATATCATCACGCTACTCGACATCGACGACCCGGCCGAGGAGTCGGCGCTCTTCGAACGGGCCTACGAGGTCAAACAGCGCCATGTCGGGACGAAGGTCTATTTCCGCGGGCTCATCGAACTGTCGAACATCTGCGTAAAGAACTGTTTCTACTGCGGCATCCGGCGCGGCAACCGCGCGGTGGATCGCTATGCGCTCTCCGAGGAGGAGGTGTTGGAGGCGGCCCGGTTCGCCGTCACGGCACGCTACGGCTCGGTCGTCATCCAGAGCGGCGAGCGGCAGGACGACGAGTTCATCTGCTATATCGAACGGCTCGTCGGAAAGGTAAAGGAAATCTCCGACGGGAAACTCGGCATCACCCTGTCGCTCGGCGAACAGTCGGAAGCGACCTACCGGCGGTGGTACGCGGCGGGGGCGCACCGGTATCTTCTGCGGATCGAGACCAGCAACGCGGCGCTCTATAAGACGCTCCACCCTGATGACCACTCTTTCGAGGCGCGGGTCGAGGCGCTGAGGACACTCTACCGACTTGGCTATCAGGTCGGGACCGGCGTCATGATCGGCCTTCCGGGGCAGACCACCGCCGACCTCGCCGACGATATCGCCTTTTTCAAGAAGATGGATGTCGCGATGATCGGGATGGGGCCCTTCATCCCGCACCACGACACGCCGCTTGCCGACGCGATACCCGGCTGGCGGGAACACAAGGAACTGCACCTGCGTCGGGCGCTCCGGATGATCGCGGTGACCCGCATACAACTGAGAGATATCAACATCGCCTCGACCACCGCCCTGCAGGCGATCGATGAAACGGGGAGGGAGATGGGACTGCTCGCCGGGGCCAACATCATCATGCCGAATCTCACCGACACGCAGTATCGCACCGGCTACCAACTCTACGACGACAAGCCCTGCATGGACGAGAACGCGACGATGTGCGCGGCCTGCCTCGAACGGCGCATCACCTCGATCGGCGAGACGGTGGGCTATGGCGAGTGGGGCGATTCGCCCCATTTTTTGAACGCGAAAAAACAGCACTGACGGAGATACCCCATGAAGGTCCAACGCGGCGACAGCCTCCACATCGGCATCTTCGGGCGGCGCAATTCGGGCAAATCGTCGCTCATCAACGCCATCACCAAGCAGGAGATCGCCATCGTCTCGGCGGTGCCGGGGACAACGACCGACCCGGTATTCAAGGCGATGGAACTGCTGCCGGTCGGCCCGGTCACCTTCATCGACACCGCCGGCATCGACGATACCGACGGGTCGCTGGGTGAGGAGCGGGTGAAGCGGACCGAACGGATACTGGCGAAGACCGATCTGGCTTTGCTCGTCATCCCGGCCGAGGCGACCTCATTCGCCTTCGAGGAGCAACTCATCGCGAGTTTCGACAAATACCACATCGAGTTCGTGACGGTCATCAACAAGGCCGATACGGCGGTGGCCCCCGAACTCCGGAAATGGCTCGGCGACCGCCCCGCGACGCTGGTATCGGCGCTGAAGAAAGAGGGGATAGAGGAACTCAAGAAGGCGATCATCGCCGCCGCGCCGAAGGAATGGGAACCGCCGCTCCTGCGCGATCTGTTCGAACCGGGCGACGCGGTGCTCCTCATCACCCCGATAGACCGCGGCGCGCCGAAAGGCCGCATGATCATGCCGCAGGCCAAGGCGATCCGCGAGGTGCTCGACGGCCACGGGATCGTGGTCGATGTCACCGAATACGAGGTCGCGGCGGCGCTGAATGCGCTCAAGGTGCGGCCGGTGCTCGCCGTCACCGATTCGCAGGCCTTCGAAAAGGTCGCCCCGGCGGTCCCCGAGGATATCCCGCTCACCGGTTTCTCGGTGCTCTCGATACGGCAGAAAGGGGAGTTGCGCCCGATGGTCGAAGGGGTCATGGCGGTCAAGACCTTGAGGCCGGGCGACAAGGTGCTCATCGCCGAAAGTTGCACTCACCACCCGATGGAGGACGATATCGGCCGGCTCAAGATACCGCGCTGGCTGGCGGAGTATGTCGGCGGGCCGCTCGATGTCCATGTCGTCCCCGGTTACGATTTCCCCGACGACCTTTCCACCTATAAACTGGTCGTCCACTGCGGCGGCTGTACGCTCAACCGGCGCGAAGTGCTGCGCCGCCAGTCGATACCGGCGAAGATCAATGTCCCGATGACCAACTACGGCGTCCTCATCGCCTTCCTGAAAGGGGCATTCCCGCGCGCCCTCAAGCCCTTCCCCGAGGTCGCCGACCTTATACCTGCCTAGGTCAACCTGGCGTTTTGTCAGCCTCGGTCGCGTGTACCCATTCTAGATAAGAAGGGAAAATTTGACTTTGTCCGTCCCCTTATACTAGGGTGGCTCGTTCGGTCGTTTTTGGCTGACATGAGAGTCTAGTTGGATATACGGTAGGTTACCGTAACGAGAAACAGAGAAAGGAGGTTTTCAATGTCTCAGCAGAATCCCGGCAATCGTTGGCTCATCGCCATCATGGGTACCACGCTCCAGTTGGTGCTCGGCACCGTCTATGCGTGGAGTTTCTTCCAGAAACCGATCATGGCCGCCTACGGCTGGAACAATGTGCAGGTCATGTGGATCTTCAGTATCGCCATCTGTTTCCTCGGCATCGGCGCCACCATCGGCGGCCTGAATCTTGCCAAGTTCGGCCCGCGGAAACTGGCGACCACCGGCGCGATCATGTGGGGCGCGGGCTGGCTCATCGGCGCTTTTGCGATGTCGATCCAGAATCTTCCGCTGTTCTACCTCGGCTATGGTGTGATCGGCGGTCTCGGCCTCGGTCTCGGGTACGTGACCCCCGTCGCCACGGCGGCCAAGTGGTTCCCCGACCGCAAGGGCTTCATCACCGGCATGGTCGTCATGGGCTTCGGCCTCGGCGCCCTGCTGATGTCGAAGGTCGTTGCGCCGCTTATCATGGGCTCGGTCAACAATGACCTTCCCACTGCGTTCCTCTACATCGGCATCGTCCTGCTTGCGATGGGCATTCCCGCGGGCCTGATCATGAAGAACCCTCCGGCCGGGTTTGTTCCCGCCGGCTGGACGCCGCCGGCGACCACCGCCGCATCGCAGGGTCATCAGGACGACCTCACCGTCAAGACCTGCATCACCTCCAGCAAGTTCATCAGAATGTGGATCATCTTCTTCCTCAACATCGCCGCCGGCATCATGTTCATCGGTCTTCAGTCGCCGATGTTGCAGGATCTTCTGAAGATCGGCGATCCGGCCATGGAAGTGGCCGCTCTGGCCGCCGCGGGCGCGACGCTCATCGGTATCAGTTCGCTCTTCAACGGTATCGGCCGTTTTTTCTGGGGCGGGCTTTCCGACAAGATCGGCCGCGTACAGGCGTTTCGCCTGATCCTCGGCTCCCAGTTGATAGTTTTCCTGACCCTGACGGTCGTCACCAATCCGTGGATATTCGGCGCGCTGGTGTGCTATGTCCTTCTCTGCTACGGCGGCGGCTTCGGTACGATGCCTTCGTTCGTGCTTGATGTCTTCCACGCCCGTCTGATGCCCATCGTCTACGGCATCATCCTGACCGCGTGGTCGACCGCCGGTATCGTCGGTCCCCAGATCGCCGCGTACCTCAAGGACAACTTCGGTGCTCAGGCGTCGACCTACACCTTCATCGCCGGCGCGATCATGCTGGGCACCGGCCTGCTGGTCGCCTTCACGCTGAACAACAAGTCCATCACTGACAAGAGCTGATCTCTTTTTGCTCCGTGTTCCCGTAAGGACATCCCCATGAAGGCTTTCGGGACCGCCGCGATCCTCGCCGGGGGGAAAGGTGTCCGCATGGGGTTCGACAAGCAACTCCTCGAGATAGGGGGGAAGCGGGTCGTCGAAACGATCATCGCCGCGCTCAAGGATGATTTCGAGGATGTGCTCGTCATATCCTATCGCCCCGAACTCTACGAAGGACTCGGCGTGAGGGTGCTCCCCGATATCCTGCCCGACAATGGACTGCTCGGCGGCATCCATGCGGCGCTCTTTCACGCGCAGAGCCGCTACACCTACATCGTTGCCTGCGACATGCCGCATCTCAACCCCTTCTTCATCCATCACATGAGAACGGAACTTGAGCGGACCGGCGCCTCGATCTGTCTCGCCTCGAACGGGGAATGGATAGAGTCGATGAACGCCTTCTACTCGAAGGAACTGGTCCCTGCCATCGAACGGCATCTGGCCGGCGGCGAGCGGTCGGTCTATTCCTTTGTGATGGGGCAGAACACCCACTATATCGCCGAGGCGGTCGCGCGCAGATTCTGCCCCGACTACCGGATGTTCCTCAACCTGAACACCGAGGATGACCTGCGGAAGTATCGCGAACGCGTCGCGGCCGGGGCGATGCCCGCCGCGACGATGGGCCGCCGGATGAAGAAATACCGCGACGGCGCGGCGCAGTGGGTCGAGGACCCGGTGGTGACCGAATACGGCCTGACCATCCGCCTCAACGGACATGAGTTCGTGATGCTTTTGTGTACTCCCGCCGCACTGAGGGAACTGGTGGTCGGGTATCTTTTTTCGGAGGGGATCATCGATACGGTCGCCGACATCGCGGAACTTGCGTTGGACGAGGCGAAGGGTATCGCCTCGGTCGCGGTCGCGGGCGATCGGGCGGAACGCTTCCTGAACGGTGGCATGAAGCGCCGGACGGTGACCAGCGGTTGTAGCGGCGGGATCACGACGCTCGATCCGTTGGAGCGTACCGTTCCCGACACCGGCGCGGCTGAGCGGATGCGCATCGATCCGGAACGGCTCGCGGCGCTCATGGGCGATTTCAACCGCCGCTCTGAGATATTTATCGAGACCGGCGGCGTTCACAGTTGCGCCCTCGCGGAAGAGGATGGCATCCTGCTTTTCCGGGAGGATATCGGGCGGCACAACGCGCTCGATAAGGTGGCGGGGGAGGCCTTGTTGCGCGGCATACCGCTGGCCGGGAAACTGGTGTTGACGAGCGGCAGGATATCGTCCGAGATCGTCGCGAAGGTAGCGCGGCATCGCCCGGCCGCCATCGTGTCGCGCTCGGCGCCGACCGCGACGGCCATCACGCGGGCGGCGGAACGAGGTATCGGTCTTGTCGGTTTCGCCCGGGGGAAAAACATGAATATCTATACAAGATACGACATGTTCCCCGTCGAGCGCTCATAGTACAGCCGCCCGACTTGACAAGCAAAATTGCTCAAATATAGTGCCGCCCATGAACCGGGTGTTCTTGAAAAACCGGGCCGCCATACCATTCGACGACCTGCCTAGCATATCGTATGAGGCCGTGGGCGATATCGTTGCCGGCTCTCCATTCGGGGGCATGCGCCTCGTGACGCTGTTCGGCGTGCCGGAGGAGCGGGATGTCGTGCGGCTCGTCGCGCTGTTCGCCGACGATGCGCAAGGGACGCTCGCGGTGACCGGCGTCCGCACCTCCCGCGGCGCGACGCTCCCCTCGCTCACGCCGAAGATGCCGGTGTTCCACCTGTTCGAGCGGCAGGCGCGGGAGGAGTTCGGCATCCTGTTCGACGGCCATCCGTGGCCGAAACCGGTCCGTTACCCGCACGATGCCCATACGCCGCGCCGCATCGAGGAGTGCTATCCTTATTTCTCGATGGAAGGGGATGAGACGCACGAGGTCGCGGTGGGGCCGGTCCATGCCGGCGTCATCGAGCCGGGACATTTCCGGTTCCTCTGCGACGGCGAACGGGTGGATCATCTTGAGATACAGCTCGGCTACCAGCACCGCGGCGTCGAGAAACTTTTCCGCGAAGGTCCGCTCGCGCTCAAAAGCGCGCTCGCCGAATCGGTGAGCGGCGACGCGGCGGTGGCCCACGCGACCGCCCATGCGGGGATCGTCGAGACGCTCGGTGACACGGTGATACCGGATCGCGCCGCGCTTTTGCGGGCTATCGGGCTCGAACTCGAACGGGCCGGGGTGCACCTCGGCGATCTCTCGGCGCTCTGCAACGACATCGGCTATCTTCCCGGCACGCAGATGTTCGCGGTGATGCGCACCGAGATCATCAATACTTCTCTCGCCCTGTGCGGGTGCCGTTTCGGACGCGGTCTCATCACGCCGGGCGGTGTCAATTACGATATCGACGATCGGAAAAAGGACCGCATCGCGCGCACGGTCATCCGTGTCCGCGACAACGCGGGCCTGCTCGCCGCGGCCGTATTCGACGACCAAAGCGTGCTTGCCCGTTTCGAGAAGACCGGCACGGTCGATACCGCGACGGCACGCGCCATCGGGCTTGTCGGGCCGGCGGGCCGGGCATCGGGACTTTCCTGCGATATCCGCCTGACCCATCCGACCGATGCCTATGCGCGTCATCGTTTCGCCAAACGGCCGCTCCGCAACGGCGACGGGAGAGTGGCGGTGAGCGGCGATGTCTACGCCCGCGCCTTCATCCGTCATCAGGAGATACAGGATTCGCTGCGCTATGTGCTGGAACTGATCGGACACCTTGCCGCGGCGAAAGATGGCATCGCGGTGTCGGTCGCCGCTCCGCGCCCCGGCATGATCGCCTTCTCGATCACCGAAGGGTGGCGCGGCGAGACGCTCCACGCGGCGGTGACCGACGACGACGGCGCGACGCGGCGCTATCATGTAAAGGACGCGTCGTTCCACAACTGGTTCGGTCTCGCGCTGGCGGTGCGCGACAACGGTGTCAGCGATTTCCCCCTCTGCAACAAGAGTTTCAACCTTTCGTACTGCGGCTTTGATCTGTAAGGAGGAACGGTGGTCTTCAGGCTTCTGAGAGCGCGCTGGCGGCACGGATGGCAGGCGGTCCCCGACCCGGTGACCGCGCAGGTCGACCCGATGTTCCGTGGTTTTCCCGAGATCGCAAAAGAAGGGACATTGTCGACCGAGACGATCGCCGCATGCCCCGGTGCGGCGCTGTCGGTGAACCCCGTGGCTATAGATCTCGGCAAGTGCCACCTCTGCGGTTCCTGCGCCCGCGCCGTGAACTCGCCGATACGGCTCACCAACCGCCATCACCTCGGCCAGACGCGGCGCGATGCACTTGTCGTCACCGCCGAGACCACCTTTGAAGAATATCACGCCCGCGCCGAGAAAGGGCGCGACGAGATACGGCGGCTTTTCGGCCGGTCGCTCAAACTGCGGTCGGTGTCGGCCGCCGGTTGCAACGCCTGCGAGATGGAACTGAACGCCACCACCAACGCCAACTTCGATATGTTGCGCTACGGCATCGACATCGTCGCCTCGCCGCGCCACGCCGACGCGGTCATCGTCACCGGGCCGGTGAGCGCCAATATGGCCGATGCTCTGGAAGATACATGGAACGCGACGCCCGCGCCGAAACTGCTCATCCTGATGGGGGCCTGCGCGATATCGGGGGGCCTCTTCGCCGCGTCGCCCGCGCTCGATCGCCGCTTTTTCAATGACCACACGCCCGACATCTATATCCCCGGTTGTCCGCCCCATCCGCTCACCGTGGTCAACGCGATACTCCACTATCTGGGGCGCGGGCTATGACGCTCTTTCTTGCGGGCATAGCGACCATCCTTACCGCCGCGGTGGCGCAGGCGCTCTTCCCGCGCCGCACCCGCGTGGCGTTCTTCGCCTTTGTCACGGTCGCGGGGCTTCTGCTTGCGGGGGGCGGGGCGTTGATGACGCTCCTGAACGGTACCGAAAGCGTGCTTTTCGCCTTTCCGTTCCCGTTCGAGCGGGTAACGCTCGAACTCGACGCGCTGTCGGCCTTCTTTGCGCTGGTCATCGCCTTCGGCGGCCTCGCCGGGACGATCTACGGCGCCGGGTATCTCGGCGGTTACCCCGACCGACCGCTGCGGGGACATCTGTTCGCGTTCGCGCTCTTCCTCATATCGATGCTACTGGTGGTGACATCGCGCGAGGTCCTGCCGTTCCTCTTCGCGTGGGAACTGATGTCGCTCTTTTCGCTCGTACTCGTCTTTTTCGACCGGGGCAACGACGAGGTGCGTGACGCCACCGTCAACTACTTCGTCGCGATGCATGTCGCCTTCGCTCTCATCCTCACCGGTTTCCTGCTGTTCATGGCGCGGAGCGGTTCGGGAGAATTCTCGAGTTTCGCCGCCGCTATGAGCGACCCCGCCTTCGCCGAGGCGGCGCTCCTGATCCTCTTCGCCGGCTTTGCGATAAAGGCGGGCTTCATCCCGTTCCACAGTTGGCTCCCCAAGGCGCACCCGGCGGCGCCGAGCCATGTGTCGGGGCTCATGTCGGGCGTGATGATAAAGACCGGCATCTACGGCATCCTGCGCTTCACCCTCATCGTCGGCGTCCCGACCACGCGGCTCGCGCTCATCGTGCTCGCGGTAGCCGTCCTTTCGGCGGTCGTCGGCGTCCTCTACGCGCTCGCCCAGCATGATCTCAAGCGGCTGCTGGCCTACCACAGCGTCGAGAACATCGGCATCATCGGCATCGGCATCGGGCTCGCGATGCTCGGCCTGCGCATCGGGAACGGCCCGCTGATACTGCTCGGGATGGCCGGGGCGCTTCTGCATGTCCTCAACCACGCCCTATTCAAGGGGCTCCTCTTCTACGGCGCCGGCGCCGTCTACCGCGCGGCCCACACCCGCGACATCGAGAAACTCGGCGGTCTCATCGCGAAGATGCCGGCGACCGCCGCGCTCTTCATCCTCGGATCGGTCGCGATATCGGGCCTGCCGCCGCTCAACGGCTTCATCAGCGAATTCGTACTCTATCTGGCGATGCTCGCCGGCGCGCCGCTGGCGGCGGGCGCCTTCGGGGCGGTCGTGGTGCTCACCGCCGGGGCGCTCGCGCTCACCGGGATACTGGCCCTCTACTGCTTCACCAAGGCGTGCGGCATCGTGTTCCTCGGAACACCTCGCAGTGACGCCGCCGATAAAGCGCATGACCCGGGAGGTGCGATGATCGCCGGGATGACGCTCCTCGCTCTCGCCATCGTCGCCGTCGGGATCGTTCCCGCCCCCTTCTTCGCGGCCGCCGCGAAGGTCGCCGCGACCTATCCCTTCCCCGGCGACCCCGCCGCGCAGGCGGCGCCGGTCATCGGAACGCTCGGGACCGTGTCGCGGGTGCTGGTGCTGTTCCTTTCACTTTTCGCCCTCCTCTACTATGTGCGGTCGCGGCTCATCGTCCGCAACGGCGGGACCGCCTCAGACGCTACCTGGGGCTGCGGCTACCGTCACGCGACGGCGCGGATGCAGTACACCGCCTCGTCGTATGTGTCGCCGCTCATGGCGCTCGCGGGCCGGCTGCTTGGCCTTCGCACCCACCTCGAACGGCCGGAGGGGCTCTTCCCGGCGCGGACCGAGTTCCGGTCCCATCCGCACGATCTGGTCGATGCGTACCTCATCGCCCCCGGCGCGAAACTCATCCGCTACCTCTTCTCTCTTTTCCGCTGGGTGCAGAGTGGCGATATGGCGCAGTACATCCTCTACGGCGTACTCTTTCTCGCCGCGGCGCTCATCTGGATCATGGGAGGGACGCGATGACCGCGCGGGCACTGAATGTCCTGTTCCTTCTGATCATCCCGTTCCTGATGGCGGGCGTCATCAACCGCGTCAAGGCGCTTGCGGGCGGTCGCAAGGGACCGCCGCTCCTCCAACCGTTCTTCGATACGCTGAAACTCCTGCGCAAGGGGGCGGTGGTGAGCCGCGTCACCTCGTGGGTCTTCGCTGTGGCCCCGGCGCTCGTGCTCGCGGCGACGGCGACGGCGCTCCTCCTCGCGCCGGGCGTCGGTCGCGTACAGACGATCGCCTTCGATGGCGATATCGTGCTGTGCCTGTACCTGCTGGGTCTCGCGAAGTTCTTCCAACTCATCTCCGCGCTCGACACCGGCAGCGCCTTCGAAGGGATGGGGGCGAGCCGCGAGGCGCTCTTCTCGGTGATCGTCGAGCCATCGCTGTTCCTCTTTGCCGGGACGCTCGCGCTTGTTTCGGGTACGACCTCGTTCGGCGGTCTGTTCACGCTTGTCGGAAGCGGCGCGTGGCCCGCGGTCGCCGCGACGACCGGGACACTGCTCTTCTTCATGCTGATGCTCACCGAGGGCTGTCGCATACCGGTCGACGATCCGAACACCCATCTGGAACTCACCATGATCCACGAGGTGATGATACTCGATAATTCGGGTCCCGACCTCGCCTTCCTGCAGTACGCCGCGGCGCTCAAGATGTACCTGTTCGCCCTGCTCATCGCGGCGCTCGTCCTTCCGGTGGACATCGCTCCGTTCCAGGCCGCGGTCGTCCTGCCGCTCGTTGCGCTTTTGTGCGCTCTTCTCGCAGGGATCGTCGAATCGCTCGTCGCCCGCTTCCGCATATCGCATGTGCCGCAGTTCCTCTTCCTCACCGTCGCCCTCGCGCTCATCGCGCTGGCGGCGGCGGTCTATTTCCGCGGAGGGGCCGTATGAGCCAGATACTGACGATACTGTTCGGCGTCGGCATCCTCTACCTCGCGCTCACCAGCCGGATGCGGACCTACATACAGGTGATCGCCCTGCAGGGCTTCATCCTGTTCCTGCTGATCGCGCGCGACTTCGGGAAACTCGACTGGTTCACCTTCTTCTTCCTCTCCTTCGAGACGCTCGCCTTCAAAACGATCATCGTTCCGGCGGTGCTCTGGCGCATCGTCGAGCGGACCCATGTGGCGCGCGAGACCGATCCGCACATCCCGCAGTTCGGCTCGGTCGTTATCGGCACCGCCGTCTTTCTCGCGGGTTTCGCGGTGACCGACTGGGTGTCGCGCATCGATCCCTCGGTCGACGCGCTCCCCTTCGGCATCGCCGTCTCGACGCTCATCATCGCCTTCTTCATCATCCTTTCACGCAAGAAACTCATCACGCAGGTGATGGGCTATATGCTGATGCAGAACGCCGTGTCGCTCCTCATGATCGCGATGGCGGTGGAACTGCCGCTGCTCGTGAATCTCGGGGTGTTGCTCGACATCTTCACGCTGCTTTTCCTCTTCCTGTTGTTCCTCGGGAAACTCCATTCGACCTACGAGGAGACCTCGCGCGAGAAACTGACGAGCCTGAGGGATCAGCCATGATACTGCCGATACTCCTCATCTTCCCGTTGCTCGCCGCGGTGCCGCTCTTCTCGCTTCGTTCGCGCCGGGCCGAACGGTCGGTACTCATCGTACACGCCCTCCTCACCGCCGGCGCGGTCATCTACTGGGGCGTCGCCGGTCCCGAGGAATTCATCGGCTACTTCCGCGCCGATAGCGGCAACCTGCTTTTCCTTGCCCTCATCGCGGCGCTCTATCTGGCCGTCATCCCGGCGAGTTTCCTCTATCTCGAACGGCAGAAGGCGTCGGAACTCTGGCATCGCATCTATGTGGTGGCGATGCTGCTGTTCGTCTTCTCGATGACCGGTGCGGTACTCGCGAAGAACCTCGGGCTCTTCTGGGTCTTTATCGAGGCGACCACGCTCGCGTCGGCCCCCTTCATCTACTTCGAGCGGCACCAATCGTCGCTCGAGGCGACATGGAAATATGTCTTCATCTGTTCGGTCGGTATCGCTATCGCCTTCATCGGCATCCTCTTCCTCGCGCTCTCGGCGAAGGGAGAGTCCGACCTGTTCTATACCGATCTCATCGCCAATGCGCCGCGGCTCGGCCGGTTCTGGCTGCTGTTCTCGTTCCCCTTCCTCGTGGTCGGGCTCGGTACCAAGGCGGGCGTCGCGCCGATGCATTCGTGGCTCCCCGACGCCCATTCGGAGGCCCCTTCGCCGGTCTCGGCGTTCCTGTCGGGGATGTTGCTGAACACCGCCTTCTACGGGCTTTACCGCATCTTCCAGGTGATGGACGCGGCGGGCTTGCGGCGCGAGGCGGCGCTGTTCTTCCTCGTCTGCGGGTTCGCGTCGCTCCTGATCAGCGCGGTCTACATCAGCGGTGCGACCAACTACAAACGGCTACTCGCCTACAGTTCCATCGAGAACATGGGGATCATCTTCATCGGCGTGGCGCTTGGCGGCGGCGCTCTTTTCGCCGCGTTCCTCCATCTTGTTGCCCACGCCTTTGCGAAGAGTTCTCTGTTCATCACCGCCGGGAATATCGCGCACCGTTTCGGCACCAAGGATATCGCCGGGGTGCGCGGCCTGCGCGAGGCCGACCGGCCGACCGGAGCGCTGTGGGGCGTCGGGTTCGCCGCGATCGCGGGACTGCCGCCGTTCCCCATCTTCATATCGGAGTTCCTCATCGCCCGCGAGATGGTGACGCAAGGGCGTTTCGGCCTGCTCGCGGCGTTCCTGATACTCGTGACGCTCGTCCTCTACGGGATGGCGCGCGCCGCCTTCGGGATGTATCTGGGCTCCGCACCGGCTGGGGCGAAGGCAGAGCCGCCGCGTCCGATAGAATGGCTGCCGCAGGCGGTATTGCTGGCGATCCTCTGCCTTGTGGGCGTTGCCATGCCCGAGGTGATCAGGCGACTCGTGGAAATGGCGTCCCTGTAGCCCCCTTTCACCGGATCACTTTGCTTGACAAATGCTTTGTGCTTCGCTAGGGTGGTCGCGTTATCGGTGCCTGTCGGGCTTTGATATGATAGTTTTATGGAGGGTCAGATGAAGAAGTTCCTTGTATTGCTGACGATGTTCGGTGCGTTCATCCTGTTCGCGCAGGAGGCGGAGGTCGAGGCGACCGAAGCGACCGCGCCAGCCGCTGAAGAGACCGTTGCCGAGACCCCGGCCCCTGTTCCGGCGCCGGTGGATCCCGCGATCGAGCAGCGGGTGAAGGCGCTGGAAGAGAAACAGGCCCAACTCGTCGAGGAGAACAAAAAACTTAAGGAAGAGATCGAAGCGAAGAAGGCGGCCGCCGCTGAAGAGAAAAAGGAAATGCCCAAGGAGAAGAAGGCGGTCGAGTTCTTGCCGTACGGCTTCATCGAACTCTACGCGTGGATGAGCGACGCGGCTCTTTTCACCAACGACTTCCCGTTATATGTGACCGACGAAGGGAAAAGCACGACCGGCATGTCGGCGAAGAACTCCCGGCTGGGGACGAAGATATTCTTCCCGCGGCTCGAAGGGGTGAAACTGATGGGGACGCTGGAGATAGATTTCTTCACCAATATGGCTGACACCGGTTATTCGGAATCGTACCCGATGATCCGCATGCGTCACGCCTTTATGGACCTCAGCAAGACCTGGGGCGACTCGACGCTCGGCTTCAAGGCGGGCCAGACCTGGGCGGTGGCGACGCCGATACTGTTCCCGGCGCAGATCAATCCGGCGCTTGGCTGGGGTCTGGGCAACCTGTGGCAGCGGATGCCGCTGGCGTCGATCTACTTCACGCAGAAGTTCGCCGAGACCTTCTCGTTCAACGCCGAAGTGGCGGCGGCGCGCGCCATGACCGGCGCGTCGTCGAACCGCAACGGGTTCCTCGAGGTGAACATCGACGCGGGCGACGCGTCGCACATCCCGCAGATACAGGGGCAGGTGTCGCTGAAGGGCGCGTTCGCGGGTCTTGACCTGCTCGTCGCGGTGGGCGGCGCATGGGGTCGCGAGAGTTACAAGGGGGGCGTCTTCCTCAACAACAAGAAGGATACCACCTACACCGGCGGGCTCGTCGATGTGTATCTCGTCAACCCGGCGCTCAAATTGTCGCACGAATACTTCGAGGTGGGCGGCAAATTCTTCTGGGGTCAGAATCTCGATGTGTTCGGCGCCTTCGGCGGCGCGCTGATCAGCGAGAACGCCAACGCCGACGGGACGATCAAGCGGGTGCTGGATGGTCAGCGCACGATGGGCTACTGGGCACAGTTGACCGGCAAGCCGTTACCGGGCTGGAGCCTGCATGTGGGCTACAGCGCCGAGGATCCGGATCAGGGTCAGGAAAAGGCGGCGCCGCTCTTTTTCAGGAACTCGTCGATATGGGTGTCGACCTTCTACAAATTCTTCGGCCAGATGACGCTGGGTTTCCAGTGGCAGCAGATACGGAGCGAGGACATCACCATTAACAAGGCGCCGCGCAAGAACCTCACCGGCAACTCCTTCATGGGGAACGCGAAACTTGAGTTCTGATGATCGTTCCTGCCCTTACGCACAGAGAGAGCATTAAAGCGATCCTTTAGAGGGGGATACTCATGAGGGCCATCATCGCACTGGCGGTCTTTTCCCTGTTGGCAACGGTTGTTGCGGCACAGGAGGCGCCAACCCTCGAAGAACGGCTGAAGGCGCTGGAAGAGAGGCAGGCGCAACTCGTCGAGGAGAACGGAAAAATCAAAGAGGAACTCTCGCCCGATACAACCACGGTCGCCGAGGAAAAAAAGGACCCGATCAAGGAGAAAAAGGCGGTCGAGTTCTCCCCTTACGGCTTCATACGGCTGTACGGCTGGGCGAATGACGCGCAGTTCCGTTCCGGCGAATTCCCGCTGTATGTGACCGACGAAGGGAAAAGCACGACCGGCATGACGGCCAAGCATTCCCGCCTCGGCACCAAGATATTCTTCCCACGGCTCGAGGCGGTAAAACTGACGGGGACGCTGGAGATAGATTTCTTCACCAACATGGCTGACACCGGCTATGCCGAATCGTACCCGATGATCCGCATGCGTCACGCCTTCATGGACCTCAGCAAGACCTGGGGGGACTCGACGCTCGGCTTCAAGGCGGGCCAGACCTGGGCGGTGGCGACGCCGATACTGTTCCCGGCGCTTGTCAACCCGACCGTCGGGTGGGGTTCGGGCAATCTGTGGCAGCGGATGCCGCTGGCGTCGATCTACTTCACGCAGAAGTTCGCCGAGACCTTCTCGTTCAACGCCGAAGTGGCGGCGGCGCGCGCCATGACCGGCGCGTCGTCGAACCGCAACGGGTTCCTCGAGGTGAACATCGACGCGGGCGACGCGTCGCACATCCCGCAGATACAGGGGCAGGTGTCGCTGAAGGGCGTGTTCGCGGGGCTTGATCTGCTCGTCGCGGTGGGCGGCGCATGGGGTCGCGAGAATTACAAGGGAGGCGTCTTCCTCAACAACGACAAGACCGTTACCTACATCGGTGGCATCGAGGATGTGTACCTGATCAACCCGGCGCTCAAATTGTCGCACGAATACTTCGAGGTGGGCGGCAAATTCTTCTGGGGTCAGAATCTCGATGTGTTCGGCGCCTTCGGCGGCGCGCTCATCAGCGAGAACGCGAACACCGACGGGACGATCAAGCGGGTGCTGGGCGGTCAGCGCACAATGGGATACTGGGCGCAGTTGACCGGCAAGCCGTTGCCGGGCTGGAGCCTGCATGTGGGCTACAGCGCCGAGGATCCGGATCAGGATCAGGAAAAGGCGGCGCCGCTCTTTTTCAGGAACTCGTCGATATGGGTGTCGACCTTCTACAAATTCTTCGGTCAGGTGACACTGGGTTTCCAGTGGCAGCAGATACGGACGGAGGGTATCTCCATCAAAAATGCTCCGCGCAAGAGCATGACCGGCAATGTCCTGATGGGGGACGCGAAACTTGAGTTCTGACCGCCGTTCGGGCGGAATGCCCGCCGCCGGCACGGTCGCTCTCATCACCGGCGCCGCTTCCGGCATCGGTCGCGCCGTTGTCGATGATTTCGCCGTTTCGGGCATGAAGGTCTACGCGCTTGACCGCGACGCCGTACGGCTCGACGAGGCGGTATCGCGCTGGCGGTCGTCGGGGTATGCGGTCGAAGGCCGCGTACTCGACTGCAGTGATCGCGGGGCGCTCGTGGCGCTCGCCGCCGAGATCGATCGCGCTGACGGACGGCTCGATATCCTCATGCTCAATGCCGGCATCCTCGTCGGCGGGCCGATAGGGGAGATAGACGAGGCAGACATAGAGCGCATCGTCGCGGTGAACCAGATGGCGGTCGTTCACGGTGTCCGCGGCTTTCTGCCCCTGCTGAGGAAGAGCGGTCGGGGAGCGACCATCGTCATCACTTCGTCGGCCGCCGGGCTGTGCGCCTTCCCGTTCGTCGCCCCTTACTGTATGACCAAGTTCGCGGTCGCCGGGTTCGCCGAGTCGCTTGCCGCCGAACTCGCCCCCGAGGGTATCTCGGTGCTTACCGTCTTCCCCGGCATGGTGCGGACGGCGGTGTTCGATAACGGTCGCATAGCGCTTCCGGGCCGCGGTCTTGAGCAGGTGCTTTCGATATTCGGTCGCCGCGCGATCGATCCCGCGACGATAGCCCGTCGCATCGTACGGGCGATACGGCGTCGGCAACGCATCCTCACGCAGTTGGGGGCCATGTGGCCGCTTCACCTGATAAAGCGCCTTTCTCCCGGACTCTATCAGTCGCTCTGGGCGTTCATGACCCGCCGGATCGTCGGGCGTCTCGAAAAATAACGCGGTTCCGCTAAAAATTGCCTCCGGTCCCCGCTTGTGTCATACTGCGCCGACCGGAACGGGAGGCGATGCTCATGGCGAAGAAGAAACACACGATGTTCGTCTGCCGCAACTGCGGCAGCCAGTCGCTCAAGTGGCTCGGGCGCTGTCCCGAGTGCGGCGAGTGGGACAGTTTCGATGAGAAGGATGAGACCGCGTTCACGGTGAGCGCCCGCGACGGGAAGGAGCCGCTGATCGTGCATATCGCCGATGTCGCGATGACGCCGGCCGACCGGGTGGACTGCGGGTCGCCCGAATTCAACCGTATCCTCGGCGGCGGCGTGGTGCGCGGCAGTTACAATCTCATATCGGGCGCTCCCGGCGTCGGCAAGTCGACGCTCATGCTCCAGATAGCGCTCAAACTGGCGCACGGCCGGAAGGTGCTCTACCTGAGCGGCGAGGAATCGGCGGCGCAGGTCAAACTCCGCTTCGGCCGGCTCAGCCGCAGCGACGCGCAGAGCGGGCTGTTCATCAGCAACGAGAACAACGTGGACCTCCTGCGGGGCATCGTGGCGCAGGAGAAGTTCGATGTGGTGTTCGTCGATTCGATCCAGAGCGTCTTTTCGAGCGCCGTGCCCGGTATCCCCGGCTCGGTGAGCCAGATAAAGGATTGCGCGGTGCGCCTGCTCGAGATGGCGAAGAAGGACGACATCACGCTTTTCGTCATCGGTCATGTCACCAAATCGGGGACCATCGCCGGGCCGATGCTTCTCGAACACATGGTCGATACCGTGCTCTATTTCGAGGGCGACCCGACGCTCGGCTACCGCGTCCTGCGGACCACCAAGAACCGTTTCGGCAGCACCGACGAGATCGGGATATTCACGATGACCGCGCAAGGACTCGAGGAGGTCGAGAACCCGTCGCAGTTCTTCGTGTCGAACCGCGAGGAGAACACCTCCGGCTCGGCGCTCGCCCTCATCATGGAGGGGACGCGGCCCTTTCTCATCGAGGTGCAGTCGCTCACCACGAATTCCAATCTGCCCCAGCCGCGCCGCGTAACGAGCGGCATCGACAACGGCCGTCTGGCGATGATAACCGCGGTGCTCGAAAAGCGCGGCGATGTCTATTTCTCCAGTTTCGATGTCTTCGTCAATGTGGTGGGCGGCCTCAAACTCAAGACCCCGGCGAGCGATCTTCCCATCGCGGCGTCGCTCCTCTCGTCGATGTTCAGCATCGCCGTGCCGTCGCGGGTCGCCTTCATCGGCGAAATGGGGCTGGCGGGCGAGATACGGGAGGTGCCGGGGATCGAACTGATGCTCAAAGAGGGGGCACGCCTCGGCCTCAAGCGGATCTATGTGCCGGTCCTGCGCCACAAACCGAAAGTGAAGGGTCTCGAACTCGTCGAACTCAAGAACATCTTCGGGCTCATCGAAGAGATCCGCACCATGAAGATATTCGAGTAGGCCCATCCATTATTTATGATAATCATAACATTGATTGATAAATCATCATAAAACCTATTGACAAATTATCATATATCGGGCAAGATGGTCCGTCGAGGTAGAAGGAGGCGCATATGCGTTGGATAGATCGACTTGCGAAGGGGGCTATCGAGAAAGCGGTCGCCCAGCGTCCGGCGGTGTTGGTCACCGGGATCCGGCAATCGGGCAAGACCTCGCTTCTCCGACGGATATTTCCCGACGCCGCCTATGTGACACTCGACAATATTTCGCTGGCCCGTGAAGCGGCCGAAAGCCCCGCCGCCTTCATCGAACGGTGGAAGGGGGAGAGTCGTGTCATCATCGACGAGATACAGTACGCCCCCGTCATATTGCGAGAACTGAAAATGGCCATCGATGAGGGGCGTTCGCAGAAGGGGAAATGGATACTGACCGGCTCTCAACGATTTTCTCTCATGAGCGAAGTGACCGAATCGCTGGCGGGGCGGATCGCTATCGTCGAACTGGGCACCCTCTCGGCGCGGGAGTTGCGGGAGGCCGCAGTACCTTTGTCTTTGACACGCCTGATCTTCCGCGGCGGATTCCCGGAACTGTGGGGTGATGAGACGCTTGATGCCGCGTCGTTCTATGCCGATTATCTGAAGACCTATATCGAACGCGATGTGCGGTCGATCCTCCGCGTCGGCGACCTGCGCGATTTCCAGCGCTTCATGCGGGCGTTGGCGGTGCGGTGCGGCTCGCTACTCAATCTTTCGGACCTGTCGCGGGATGTGGGGATCGCGCTCAACACGGTCAAATCATGGCTTTCGGTGCTTGAGGCGAGCGGGGTCATCGTCCTTTTGTCTCCCTTCTCCGAGAATATCGGTAAACGATTGATCAAAGCGCCGAAACTTTATTTCGCCGACACGGGACTCGCGGTGTCGCTGATGGGTATCGATGATGCGGAACTTCTGTCGAAACATCCGCACCTCGGCGCGCTCTGGGAAAATCTGGTGATCGTCGAACTGATAAAGGCGGGCGGCGGTGTGCCGGGGCAGGATCTTTTCTACTACCGCGATTCGAACGGGACGGAGATCGATGCGCTTCTGGTGAAGGTGAAGCGACTGCGCGCATTCGAGATCAAAACGGCGACGCTACCCGACGAGAGGAAACTCAATTTCAAGTCGGTAGTGCCGTTGCTGCGTGAGAAAGGGTATGCGGCCGAGGCGATCGTCGCGGCGCCGGTCCGCGAAGGGACGCTGACCTTTAGGGACTATACGATGATCAATCCATTGATGCGGGATCTGGTGGCGTAACGCATTTGAGGGGGTGTGTCATGAGAATCCTCGGCATTGCGGCGATCGTTCCGTTGATATGCGTTGCTTGTGAATTTACCGATGGTCCGAACTATACCGCTTACGAGCCTCCCTCATATCAATGGGGTGCGCTCGATGGTGAGAGCGATGTCTTTGCGAAGGCGATCGCACTCGATGAGAACGGGGATGTCTATGTCGCCGGGCTGGTTCAAGGCCATGGACTTCTACCTGATGCCGAAGGAAGCGGTCCATTGTTTCTAACAAAATTCCACGGGATCGTGCCGCAATGGACATTACAGCGCGACGAGGGTGTGGTCGCAACATTGACCTCTGATGGTTCTGGACATTTATATGCCGCCGGTATATCGGACAACAATGCAGGAATAATCCTATTACGCTTCACCACCGACGGTGTTTTTGAGTGGTCCGTTCGTTGGCGGGGGATTACGACGGGGTTCGATGCGGCCTATGCAATAACGCGAATTCCCACCGGCGAACTGCTCGTTGCCGGGGTGACGGGAATTGACGCTGGCGAACTGCCGACGGTGGGCGATGCGGTCGTGGTGACTTTCTCGCCCGACGGCGCGGTCATCAAAGAATCGATATGGGGTAGCGATGGGACCGATGTCGCGTTGGCCATCGCGGTCGCCTCCGACGGTTCGCGCTATGTCACGGGGTATACCACCGGCACGATGGAGGGACAAACGGCGGGTGGCGGAGAAGACCTTTTCGTTACCAAACTCGATGTGGAGGGCGCACCACTTTGGCATCGTCAGTTCGGACTCGATTACGATGACCGAGGGACCGCTATCGCCGTCGACAGCAAAGGGGCTGTCTTGGTGACCGGCTATCGCACGATGGGCGGCAGCTATGGTGAGGTGCGTCAGGCGGTGCTTCTTGGTTTTTCGACAGATGGCGAAGAAAAATTCACGACCATTCAACCGGACAAGACGGCGGCATACTCCTTAGCCTTCGATGCCGAGGGGAATGTATATACCTTCGGTGAGAGCACTGGATATTTTCCCATGGATAAAGAACTCATCGAAGTCGATCCTTACAAGTACATGGACGGACCGCTCCTGCTTGCCAAATGGAAAAGCGACGGGACTTTTGTGGACGGTGTGAAATGGGGAGACAGGTACTCAAACGATCCCGTGTTGCCCGCTGCCATGGTTATCCATAACGATACGGTCTATGCGGTCAGTTCGGTCATCGGAGAGTATACGACCCCGAGGAACAGCATAGAATGTCGGTGGCGTCGTTGTGCCGTGTTGTCGATGATAGATCTGAATAATTAGATAAGATTCATGGCCGCCACCGCAGACAAGTGTTCGGCGCATCTTCTCCGATGAACCCGTAATGACGCGCCATCCAGTAGGCGACCAGATAATCGACGCCGGGGTAGAGAAAATTCGGTATCCCCGGATCGATCAACTCCCAGGGGTTGCGCTCCCACATGAAACACGAGGGGACGCGGTCGGCCACATCGATCGCGACCGAGGAAAGCCCTTCGCAACTGGAGTCGGCGGGATATTTCGCGGTGTTGTCCACCGGCGGTGCGGTGAGCGGCGCGGCGGGGAACTGGGCAAGTTGCGTGTTGTGGGCGGCTATCACCGGTCCGGTATTGTCGCCGGGAGCGGCCTGCGACGCGTAGATGTAGGCGAAGAACACATTCTTGTGATCGTCGACCGCGGCCCAGAGTTTATTGCGCAGGACATCATCCTGAATGCGCAGTTCCCGTGACGGGTCGTCCTCGAGCCGAACCCAGTTGTAAAGCGGCTCGAAGGCGATGTTGAATCCGTGGTAACTCGCGCCGCACTGGCTGGTGTCGGTGTAGCCGTCGGCGAGGTCGAGCCATTCCTCGAAATGGTCGTTGTAATGCTGGAGTATCGCCGCGCGCCGTGCCGCGTAGGCCGGTACGCCGTCGGTCACCTGCAGGGCGACGCGGAACATCCCGGCGAGTTGTATCGCCTGAGTGCGCAGATAGAAGTCGGGCACCCAGCCGAAGCCGGGAAGTTGCCGGAGGTATATTGACGGATTGGTCCAGAAGTTGAGGAAGCCTTTGCTGACCTCCTCGCCCGAATCGGTGTTGAACGCGAGGAAGGGGCGGCCGTTGTCGTCGTTCTCGGCGCTGTTGTAGACGGCGTACTGGATATTCATCGTGTAGGGTATCGTGACGCCATTGATGGAGAAGTCGATGAGTACGCTCCGCACCTCCATCAACTGCTCGATGAAGTTGACGACATTTGAGCGGATGATCTCTTTGAGCGCCTCGTCCTGTGTTGCTTCATAGGCAAAAGAGAAGCCCAGCAGGGTCCCCTGATACTGATCGCGGCTGATGTCTCCCTTCCAGTGCCAGATATCCCCTTCGAACCAATGGTCCTTATGATTTTCGTAGGGGTGACCGGGGTCGTAGTCGAAGATCGCGACCACCTCCGGAGCGCTGTCGGCCGGTGCGGCGTAGCGGGCCAGATAGCCGCGGTCGCCGACGATCCGCCACCAACGGTCCATCACGCGGACCGTCCGGTCGATCTGCGCGGCCGCGTCTGGGTCGCCGGTGACCATAGAGCGCATCGCCTCGGCGGCGAGGTAGGTGCCGGTCCAGATCGGCGAATCGCGTCGTCCGGTGTGCATCGTCGCCTGCGTGTAGGTCGTATCGCTGAACTGGGTGCGGAAGATGCCCCCTTCGGGCATCAACCGGTTGCGCAGAAGCGGCAGATAATTCCGTGCACGGTTGTGCATATGGCCGTTGCCGTCCTCGATGTCGGTCACCCACTGCTGCGCCGTATCGTTCCAGAGTGTACAGGTCCCCTCGGCCGAGACATTGCCCACGACACAGAGGTCGACGCAGGCGGGGGGCGCGTTGTCGATGTCGGGCGTGACATCCGTGATGGCGTCGTCATCGTCGGCAGTGATGGTGTCATCGTCAGTGAGGGTGGTGTCATCGTCGGTGACGATCGTATCGTCATCGGATTGATCCCACTGATCGGTCGCATCATCGTCAATGGCATCGTCATCGGGTGTCGTGGTGTCGTCCCCGCCGTCGGGCAACAGGTCGTCTGTTCCTATCCCGTCCCCGTCCTGTAAGTCCTTTTCCTCGCTCAGGTCCTTTTCCTGATCCGGCAGTTGGCTGCCGTCGTCGGGTGACTCGACGCAGACCCCATCCTCGCAGGTGTAGCCGTCGCCGCAGTCGAGTGGCGTGGTGCATTTCTTATCGGTTGTTTGCGCCGAGCAGGCAACGAGAGCGAACAGTGACACCAGCGAGACCATCTGTGCGATGCGGTTCATGATCTACCCTCCCCCGGAGTGTGTAGTAAAAACTCCATATAATACACGATACATGAATTCTGTTTGAAAGCAACAACTTTTTTATCTAATTGTAATCTATAGATTTTATCTGATTTATGAAAACGCTAATCTGTGTATTATAATTAGAACGATATCCTGATATTCGGTCGAGAAGTGCTCCCGGTCAAGGATGATGGCCATGAGGTGTCGCTGTTGCCTTCAGAAAAGGAGTTGATGCCGGGCGTGTCCGTATAGTTTGATTTCCCGCCGATCTTCCAACTTGAAATATAGGAGGCCACCATAACGACGAGATTGTCGGACGAGAAGTAGGGGAATGGGGTCGTCAGCGTGAAATCCTTCCATCCGGTAGAGGAGAGGCTGGTAGAGGAATCGTATACGAGCGTCGCG